>X415_White_Rhinoceros__coassemble_171_pt1 | contig 18173 bp, 13 predicted proteins | sample X415_White_Rhinoceros__metabat2_low_PE_005 | metagenome-assembled genome bin X415_White_Rhinoceros
ACCTTAATCACTTCTGAGACAAGCACCTTACTTGGACCAAGTGCTGCTTTGATACTTAATGCCACCAAATATCTTGCAGGCATTGACCATGACATCAAGTTGATTCCTCAATATATGATTGAGCCTATCCAGAAAACCAAGATTGAATATCTTGGCGGAAACAACCCAAGACTTCATACCGATGAGGTCCTGATTGCACTTTCAGTATTGAGTCCAGAGGATGAGAATTGCCGTAAAGCCCTTGAAGTTCTTCCTCAATTTAAAGGTTGTCAAGTCCATACTACAGTGATGCTCAGCGAAGTCGACCGCAAGATTTTCAAAAAACTCGGCGTAGGTCTGACCTGTGATCCAGTCAAGAAAGTATGAGTTGTTTAAGCTGTTAGCCATAGACCGGGAAAAACCATTAGCCATTGGCCATTAACTGTTTGATACTAAATGTCTTGGTTAAAGAAATAACTACTAACTTCTAACTCCTAACTCAGAACTCCTAACTCAGAACTCCTAACTTCTAACTCAGAACTAATAAAAAAGCTCTCAGAATAAACTGAGAGCTTTTTTATTTAATTGACTTAGTTAATGACCAATGGTCAATAGCTAATGCTTACTCCACTGGAATATCCTTATTGACATTCTTCGAACCAACAAGGGCATAGAAGAGGATGTAGGCTGCACATGCCAGAACGACGACATAACTGGTCATATAGTTACCAGTCCAGTCTGCAACGAGTCCCTGCAGACCCACCATGATGGCGAAGCCAAAGACCATAGTCATGAAAGCACCCGATGCAATAGCAGTGTACTTACCCAGTCCTTCGGTAGCGAGGTTGAAGATAGCGCCCCACATAACTGAGGTGCAAAGACCAACGAGGATGAAGGCGAAGATGCCGACTGGAACTTGTGCCCAGATGACGCTGAGGTTAGCCCAGTCGATACCAGGAACATTGACCATCAAACTAGTAGGAGCAAACATTCCGAAAAGAACCAGAACGATAGCAGCGATGGAAACCGTAGTCACCATAGCCTTAGAAGAGACCTTGCTGCCAATAGCACCGCCGATGAAACGACCAATCAACATCATCAGCCAGTAAACAGCTACGATGAGACCAGCAATGGTACCGCTCATACCCAAACCTGGGGTGGCAGCGTCAGCCGTTGCAGTCAGATATTGCATTACATAGGTAGGAGTACCGACTTCAATGCCACCATACAGGAAGATAGCCAGGATGCCGAGTTTGAAGTGACGGAATGAGAAGGCACTGTACTTGTCCTTCACTTCTGACTTCACTTCAACAGGCTGCTGAGGCTCTTCAATCTTGGTGAACAGGATGACAATGAAACCGATGACGAAGATAGCCAATGCAATCAGCAGGGCAGGAGTAGCATCGGAAATCTTAGCCTTCGTGGCATCAGCAATGAGAGCACCCATGATAATATATACGGCAACTGCTGCTGCTGAATTGAAAACGCCACCAATTTGGATGAGCTGGTTGCCTTTGTTACCGCCACCACCAAGGAGGTTAAGCATTGGGTTGACGACAGTGTTCAACATACACATGCAGAAGCCTGAGATGAAAGCACCAATCAGATACACGCCAAAGCCATATTTACCGCTGGCCCACTGAACCAGGATGCCGAGAATACCGACTGCCAAAGCAATCAGCGAAGTCTTCTTATAACCAAATTTCTTAATGAGCATACCCGATGGGATACCCATGACGAGATAGGCGATGAAGTTACCATAATTGCCAATCTGCGACAGGAAGTTACTGGCGCCGAATTGGTTTTTGACGATGACTGCCATTGGAGAACACAAGTTCGTCACAAATGCGATCATTGCGAAGAGGGCAATCATCACGATGATAGCACCCCATTGTTTTGCTTTTGTTGCCATAGTTTAAATAGTTGAAAATTTGAAAATTATTATCTCTTTGTATTCTTCTCCGGGACGAAGGACCGTGTTAGGGAAGTTGGGCTTGTTAGGAGAGTCGGGGAGTGCCTGACATTCCAATGCAACACCTTCATAATCATGATACACATGGCCATTCTTTCCTTGTGGACATCCCGATAACCAGTTGCCCGTATAGACCTGAACACCAGGCTGTGTAGTGTAAAGCTGAACCATACGTCCACAGCCATCGTGACTAAGTTCCGCTGCAAGATTCAGTTTGTCTTTCATCAAACCATCAATAACCCAGCAGCTATCGTAACCCTTGCCATATTTCAAGGCATCAAAGTCATCATGGATATCACGACCAATAAGCTTGGCTTCCATGAAATCCATTGGAGTAGCCTCTACAGACGCCATCTCACCAGTAGTAATCAACTCTTCCGTAGCTGGCAGCCAACGCGAAGCATTGAGACGCAGCTTATGGTCCAAGATATCTCCGTGACCTTCTCCCTTTAAATTAAAGTAGGTATGATTGGTCATGTTAACAATCGTCGGCGCCGTAGTCCATGCACCCAATCGGATGTTTAATTCATTCTCGTCATTAAGAGTATAACGCACCTTTGCTATCATCTCTCCTGGATACCCAGCCTCACCATCTGCACTGAGATAGGTGAAAACGATGCTCTCACCCTCAATGCGACTGGCCCATTTCTGATTGCAGAATCCAATGCTCCCGCCATGAAGATGATGATGACCATCACCTGTGTTCAACTCAAGCTGATACTCGTTATCATCAATCTTAAAACGACCGTTGGCAATACGATTCGCAAAACGACCAGGGACTTTGCCAGCACATGGGCCATCCCCATAATAACTCAATGGCGATGGATAACCCAGCACGATGTCATCCATATGGCCCTCACGGTCTGGAGTGACAATGGAGACAATTCCCGCCCCAATATCACTCAGCTGAACCTTAACGCCTTGATTGTTCGTCATGGTATAAAGCATGATGTCCTTCCCGTCAGGACTCTTTCCCCATTTAGCAACCTCTATTGTCATAAAATGTTATTTATTTCAATATTAATATAGATATTTATTTACCAAAGTTTATTAGGATAAACGCCTTTATCGATGAGTTTCAAGATTTTGCTCATCACATCAGGTTTGTCTTCCTTGTAGGTCACGCCGAACCATGACGCATCACTTGAAAGGACTCTGACTTTTGCTGAGCCATCGTTGATAGCGCTGTTAACCATCAAAGGAATGAAGAATTCCGCCTTGATATTGGTCTGAGCAGGTCCTTTTAAGAACTCGACAAATCCCTTCTCGGAATACGAGAAGAAGTCAGGAGTAAAACCAAAGAAATTCATGGAGACAAGACTGTCAAGGTCAAGTTCGTGCGAACCCGTCTCATCGGTATATGCTGCGCCACCTTCTGGAGTATGTCCGATAGAAGTACGTTCAACAATGGTTTTAAGGTTGTTGCAGCGATTCGCTGTGCAGATTCCACGTGACACCGTACCGAAATCCGACATGGTGTTGCGTAATTTATAGGCTACCATGCTATAAGCGCCTTTTTTGCCTTCACATTCCATAAGATACTGAGCCATGACTTCATAAGCTTCTTTGCCGTAGAAATCATCGGCGTTGATGACTGCAAAAGGCTCATTGATAACATCTTTTGCCATCAGCACAGCATGGCAAGTACCCCATGGTTTCACGCGGCCTTCCGGCACATTGAAACCTTCAGGGAGTTTATCAAGACTCTGATAGACATATTCAACAGGCATTCCATAACGTTCAGAAGTATTGATGCTTTCAAAAGCCTCAGCAAAGTCCTTGCGAATCACGAAGACCACCTTGCCAAAGCCAGCACGTTTTGCGTCATAGATAGAATAATCCAGGATAGCTTCGTTGTTAGGACCAACACCATCCATCTGCTTTAATGCACCGTAACGGGAACCCATTCCGGCAGCCAGTACTAATAAAGTGGGTTTTGTCATATTATTGATTGTGTGTTTCTTTGATTCTTAGATTCTTCTTGCGCCATCCGAAATAACCACATCATAAACCTTAGGCTCATGACCGAATTTTTCATTGAACGCTTTCTTGGCTTGCTCAATAAAGGCAGGGTAGAGGTCCTCCTTCACGAGATTGATGGTGCAGCCACCAAAACCGCCACCCATGACTCGTGAACCTGTAACGCCACATTGTTTAGCAACATCATTGAGGAAATCTAGTTCTTCGCAACTGACTTCATACAACTTGCTCATGCCGTAATGTGTGCCATACATACGATTGCCAACCGTCTCATAATCACCTTTTTCAAGGGCTTCGCACACGTCAAGGACACGTTGTTTCTCTCCAATGACATATTCTGCACGCATATGGTCTTCTGCCGAAATCTCTCCCTTCACCTCTTCAAGCATCTCCATCGTAGCATCGCTGAGATACTTCACTTCAGGATGACGGGCAGCGATATGAGCACATGCATTTTCACATGACTCACGACGTTTGTTATAGGCAGATGAAGCCAGTTCATGTTTTACACGCGTATCTAAAAGGACTACCTTATATCCTTTTGGATTAAATGGGAAATATTCAAACTCCATGGTTGCACAGTTGAGGCGCATCAGATGCCCCTTCTTTCCAAAGATGGATGCAAACTGATCCATGATACCACATTTCACACCGCAGTAGTTATGCTCCGTGGCCTGACCGATACGAGCCAATTCAAATTTATCGATATTCAAACCGAATAAATCGTTGAGTGCGAACGCATAAGTGCTTTCAAGAGCAGCTGAAGATGACATACCTGCTCCTAACGGGACATCTCCCATTACAACCGTGTCAAACCCTCCAATCTTGTAACCGCGTTTCTGAATCTCGCGACATACTCCATAAATATATTGCGAACCACTCTTTTTGGGCTGGTCGTTTTCTTCAAGACTAAAACTCCATTGAGAATCATAGTCGACAGAATATCCATTCACCACATCGGTTCCATTCAAACGGATAATCGCATAGATTCCCTTGTCAATGGCACCAGGAAAAACAAAGCCCCCATTATAATCGGTATGTTCTCCGATAAGATTTACTCTTCCTGGAGATGTATATGCAATTCCCTCATTTTTAAAGCGTTGCTTAAAGATGTCTTTTAATTGTTCAATGTTCATAGTACATTCTTTTTTAATTCAATTTTAAGGGCGCAATATACGATTTTTTTCTTTGTCAAGAGCTATGGATTTTTTCTATTTTCGTAAATCTTTTATGTAAATTTGCAGCACTACATATCCGTATCATTTTCAAAAATAACACTTCCATGAAGAGACATCATTTGGCTAGCATCATTCTTCTCATTGCTTTATTTACGACCTCTTGTGGCTCCCATAGCCAGGTGAAAGAAATCTATCTGCACGACTATCTATCCTCTGATTCCGTGGATGATATCATGCCAGCCATACGCTCTGCCTTGGACGATTGCAGGCTCTATGAAGCAGCCATACTTATTCTTCCAGAAGGTCGCTTTCAAGTCAAAAACGACTATGCCTATGAGAAGTATTGCTTCGTTAGTAATAATGACGAAGGACTGAAACGCATCGCCTTTGACCTGACAGACTGTAAAAATCTCGAAATAAAGGGACAAGATACACATCTTGACTTCGTTGGCTATACGGTTCCTTTTCTTATCTCTCATACCGTGAACATCACCGTGTCGGGCATCTCAATCGATTACACCACGCCTTTCCATAGCGAAGCCCAAATAACAGCAGTTAACGACAACTATTTTGATGTTCGCTTCGATGAAAACGAATTTCCTTACAACATCCATAATGGCTGTCTCTATTTCGACAATAAACCTACTGGTTCTGAATCCTTTAACCTTCTTCTTGAATTTGATGCCATCCGCAAAGAACCCGCCTATAAAGTCTGTGACAACTGGGTAGAAGGCACCGAACAATGCGAGCAACTCGACAATGGCGATGTACGCATCTTCCGTAAAGGCATGGAAGCCACCATAGGTAACGTCATGGTGTTTGGATGCAGCCATCGTCTGGTCCCAGGATTCATCATCAGCGACAGCAAAGATGTTACAATACATGATGTAAATGTCTATCACACAGGAGGAATGGCATTCATTGCCCAGCGTTCCGGGAACCTCGAGCTGAACCACGTCATGGTCACCCCAGCACCAGACAAACACCGAATTGTCAGCGCTACAGCCGATGCTACCCATTTCTCTAATTGTTATGGGTACGTGCACATGATTGACTGTGTCTTCGAAAATCAAAAAGACGATGCTACCAATATCCACGGAATCTATGCTATGATTGACAAGATTGAATCAGCTAACTCAGTCATTGTCAAATATGTACACGAAGCCCAACATGGATTCAACTATTTCCAAGACGGCATGAATGTGGAAATTGTCGATAATGCCAGTCTCATCGAATTAGGCCAACGACAGGTACAGTCCTTCGAAGTCCTCAATGACCAATATACAAGAGTGACTTTTACCGAGAGTCTTCCCGAGGAGGCAAAGGAAAACTTCGTCATCGCTCAAGTTGACCAATACCCCGATGTGTTGATTCAAGGTTGTACCTTCCGCAGCAACCGAGCCCGTGGCCTTCTAATCGGCTCTCGTGGCAAGGTAGTCATCAAAGACAACACATTCCACATCCCCGGAGCAGCTATTCTCTTCGAAGGTGACGGCTCCTATTGGTACGAACAAAGCGGTGTTCGCGATGTGGAAATTTGCGACAACACGTTCAACGACTGCAACTATGGCTGTCGTGGATGGGGGAGTGCTTGCATCGCCGTCGGGACAGGCATCTGGGATTGTCGTGACGTCAGCCGCTACCACCACAACATTCATATCCATCACAACACCTTTAACTACTGCAATCCACGCATCCTCAGTCTCTATTGTGTCGACAGTCTCAACTTTCACGACAACCTATTGAACTATTCCGACAATTATCTATTTGATACAACGGAAGTTGAGATGTTTAAATATCAAGACTGCTCAGCGATTACCATTAACAAGTAAACATTGGCCTTGCTATGACTAGAAGAAACGCACTTATAATAATACTGGCACTCTTCGCTGCCTGCACCAAAGCCCCTGAACCCATCGAGCCAACACCTACCAAACAACAAGTCGAATGGCAAAAGATGGAAACCTATGCCTTTGTCCACTTTGGCTTAAACACCTTCAACGACCTTGAATGGGGTTATGGAAACACACCGGCAACAACCTTCAATCCCACATTATTGGATTGTGAGCAGTGGGTGAGGACCTTTAAAGAATGTGGACTTAAAGGTGTGATACTCACCGCGAAACATCACGATGGCTTTTGTTTATGGCCCACATCCACAACAGATTACAACATCTCGAATTCGCCCTATAAAGACGGTAATGGCGACTTGGTTCGTGAATTGTCGGATGCTTGTCACAAATACGGACTGAAATTCGGTCTATACCTATCACCCTGGGACCGCAACAACGCTGAATATGGAAAGCCTGGATATATCGAGACATACCATCAGCAAATCAATGAGTTAGTCACTTCGTATGGCCCCCTGTTCGAATTCTGGTTCGATGGGGCCAATGGCGGCAACGGCTGGTATGGTGGTGCTGACGAGTCTCGTTCTATAGTGGCTAGTGAATACTATGACTATCAAAGAGCCAAAGACACTATTTTACGGTACCATCCCGATGCTATGATTTTCGGTGGTTCTGTTCCAACTATTCGATGGATTGGAAATGAACAAGGTTGGGCAGGAGCTACACAATGGTGTCCTGTTTCGATGGATTATATGGATGATTGTGAATATCTTACTCAAGGCAGTTCGATGGGCAACACATGGCTTCCAGCCGAAGTCGATGTCTCCATTCGTCCCGGCTGGTTCTATCATGCCCGTGAAGATTGCAAACTGAAAAGCCTTGCAAAACTCACCGACATCTATTACCAAAGTGTAGGACATAACGCCAACCTACTGCTCAATTTCCCCATCAACTTGAATGGAAAAATTTGCACCAACGACTCGTTGCGCATCGTTGAATGGCACCAGACCCTTCAAGAAGCTTTGAGCGATGACCTGCTCCAAAATGCAACAGTCACCGCATCCAATGAAAGAGGAAGACGTTTTAGTGCCAATAAAGTTATTGACAGTCAATACGATACCTATTGGGCAACCGAAGATGGAGTTCAACAAGGAAAACTTTGTTTCGACTTCAATCACAAGGTCGCTCTAAACACCGTGATGATTCAAGAATACATTCCTCTGGGTCAACGCGTTGAGCAGTTTAGCCTTGAACGCTTCGTCAATGGGAAATGGCTGCCTATCGACATCGACGAAGAAACTACCACCATCGGTTATAAACGCATTATTCGTTTCAAGACCATTGAGATGAACCGCCTCCGCATTCGGTTTAAGCGAGCCAAAGGACCTCTATGCATCAACCACGTCAGTGCCTATTGTGCCCGTCCCATTCTGCCAGAACCGGAAATACAGCGCAACTTCGACAATGAAGTAAGCATCAGCTGCTCCAATCATGACGCAAAGATTTATTACACCATCAACGGAGCCATTCCCACTGAAGCGTCAAATCTCTATACCAAACCGTTTACCGTCGATTACAAAGCCGTTGTGATGGCCATAGCCGTCGATGCATATAGTCACGAAACGAGTGCCGTACAAGTCAAACAATTCGACTTGCCTACAACCAGCTTTAAAATCCTCAAACCTAACAATGGCTCAGAAAAAAGACTCTTCGACGGAAACATATATAGTAGCACATATCTATTTGATAAAGAGAATGTAATAGAACTTCAATTAAAGGAAAAGATGAACATATGTGGCTTTAAGTTCATGCCATGTCAGGCTCGAGATGCAAGTGAACAAGTCGCCTCATTTGAACTATATGTCGACAATAAAAAGGTATCGGAAGGCATGTTTGCCAACATCAAGAACAACCCCATTGAGCAAACCATATGGTTCGACAAAGCAGTGATGGGCAAGAAGGTCAAGTTCATTGCCACAGGCTTTGTTGACCAGGCCCCTCGTGGTGCTGTAGCCGAATTTTCTATCATCACAGACTGAAATCACACATCTAAGACCCCTAAAAAAACAACCATCATGAATAACGAAGAAAAAATCAAAGAAGCAGCACGAATCTTATCAAACGCTAAGAAAATAGTGGCTTTTACAGGTGCAGGCATCTCTGCTGAGAGCGGAATTCCACCTTTCCGCGGTGAAGGAGGCATCTGGGGTAAATACGACCCCGATTCGCTTGATATCGACTATTACTTTAGAAACACCCAACAATCCTGGAACATCATTCGGGAAGTATTCTATAACTTTTTCAACAACAATGAGATACGGCCTAACAAGGGACATGAAGTCATTGCTCGATGGGAAAAAGAAGGACGTCTGAGCTGCGTAATTACCCAGAACATCGACGACCTTCACAGAATCGCAGGGAATAAGACTATCTATGAATTTCACGGTAATATGACCCGATTTGTATGCTCTAAGTGCAACCACAAATTCGAAGCCAATGACGTGAAAATCAACGAGAAACCACCTCGTTGCGAAAAATGTGGGGGTCTTCTGAAGCCAGACTTCGTATTCTTTGGAGAAGGCATTCCTGAATATGCCATGAATGGTTCCTTCAACGCTGCACAGGACTGTGACGCATTTGTAATCATCGGCACGTCAGGACAGGTGATGCCTGCCAATATGATTCCTGGTTATGCAAAACGCAGCGGAGCCAAAATCATCGAGATTAACCTCGAACCTTCCACCTATACCAACACCATCTCTGACATCTATATTCAGGGAAAATCAGCCGAAATACTATCTTCAATTGATGCTTTAATTGAAAGATGATAAATAAAAGAACTATAGGTTTTTACGATATTAAAAAACGACCAAATAAAAGGTCGTTTAGCATTCTTATTAAACCTATTGGTTCAAGCTGCAACCTTCGCTGCAGCTATTGTTATTATCTCGACAAAGCCTCGCTTTACAATGGTAAAGAGTCGCTGATGGAGGACAGCTTGTTAGAGAAGTTGACCCGCGAGTATATAGAGAGTTGTGACGATGAAGTCATCTCTTTCAATTGGCATGGAGGTGAGCCTTTACTGGCCGGACTTGATTTTTACAAGAAGGCAATAGAATTACAAAAGAAGTACCGAGGGGCGAAAACCATCAACAACACCCTTCAAACCAATGGCACATTGCTGACCGACGAATGGGCTCAATTTTTCAGAGACAACAACTTTCTCGTTGGCGTATCGATTGACGGGCCTCAAGCGATTCACGATGCCTACCGATGTGATTCGAGACATGACAAAAGCTGGAGAAAAGTCGTCAAAGGGATAGAGACTCTTTACCGAAATAACACTCAATATAATACTTTAAGTACCATCAATTATTATTCTGAAAATAAGGGACTTGAAGTATATCAATTTTTAAAGAAATGCGGCACGAATTTCATGCAGTTCTTGCCAGTCTATGAAAGGACGATAAGAGGCAGAATTGCATCGCCATTTGAGTCGGATTCTCAACCCACTTCCTGGTCTGTCAGTCCCCAAGGGTTCGGACAGTTTCTGATTGATATCTTTGATTACTGGGTAAAGAACGATGTAGGACGTTTCTTCGTACAGTTCTTTGATGCTACCTTGGCCAATTACGTCGGAGCATGTCCTCAATTATGTGCCTATGAAGAATTATGCGGACAGAATCTCATCGTTGAACACAATGGCGATGTATATATCTGCGACCATTTTGTATATCAAGACACAAATTTGGGGAACCTGACTAGGAGCAGTCTCTCTAGTCTTGTGGAGCCCATACTAAAAGAGAATCGTTTTGGTGACATGAAACGTGATGCACTACCTGCAGAATGTCTTGATTGCCGTTATTTATTTGCCTGTCGCGGTGGCTGCATGAAGCATCGTTTTAACGGAGCACATGATGGCAAATTGGGTAAAAATGCTTTATGCGAAGGATACAAAATGTTTTTCGAACATTCAGAACCGTATTTCAGGTATATGGCAGACGAATTAAGGGAGGGACGAGCTCCTGCCAATGTGATGACGAATTATAAGAAACAGTAGCTCAACGGGATAGGGTCAGGATTTCGCAGCTGAAGATAATACTCTTCGGCAGTTCCATCACCCCAATTACCCTTGAGAGTCGGCATCTGAATGAGTTCATTGACTCGTTCGAGATATTCTCTGCGAGGTATCGTATAGGCTCCTAAACTCACAAGGTGATTTGTTTCTTGCTGACAGTCAATAAGTTCAAAACCATGATTACCTAAGAAGTCATGCAGATGCCAGAAAGCGACTTTCGATGCATCGGTCATGGTATGAAACATCGATTCACCACAAAACAGTTTACCGAGTGACACGCCATATAAACCGCCCACCAGTTCTCCTTCGAAATATGTCTCAAAAGAATGCGCTACACCAAAACGATGAAGTCTGACATAGGCTTCAATCATCTCTTCCAGAATCCATGTACCATCCTGTCCCTCTCTTGGAGTAAGAGCGCATTTACGCATAACTCCCTCAAAATCATTGTCTATCTTTACCTCAAACTTGGATGTCCTCAAGGTATGGCGCAATGATTTTGACACTTTCATCTCACCTGGAGCTATCACGAGTCGAGGATCCAACGACCACCAAAGTATGGGTTCATCTTCGGAATACCAAGGGAAGATTCCATTGGCATAAGCCATGATAAGACGTTCCACGGACAAGTCACCTCCAAAAGCCAGCAAGCCATCTCTATCAGCAAGCTCCACAGAGGGGAAGAAACAGCTCTCACTATCCAACTCAAAATATTTGTGTCGCATTCCTCGATTATTTTTGGCAAAGATACGGTTTTTCTCTCCATCCATGACATTTTTGTGGAAAATATTTCTAATTATTTACACAAACATATTACCAACATTCCACTACTTTTGCAATATCAATTAAAAAAGATTCTTCTTTACTAGCGTCATGTATCTTATTACTAATAAAGCGTCAGGAATATGAATAAAATATTGTTAGTCATTGGATTAATAGGAATTGCAATGACAGATAAAGAAATATATAGGCCGATTGACGACACGATTTGGGCTGGATTCTGGAACTTAGAGAATTTCTTTGATCCTTTTGTTGACACGACCTTATCGTATAATGAATTTACGGAGAGTGGCTCTCAGCATTGGACATCTTCAAAGTTTTACAGAAAGAGGAATCACCTATACAAAGTACTCGTAGCCATGTCGTTGCAACATGATATTGGTATAATGGGCGTATGTGAGGTGGAAAATGAGTTCGTGTTGAATTCGTTATTTGGATTGACGCCATTGCGACGATATGATTTTCGTTGGGTTCATTATGAGGGGCCTGACCGGCGTGGCATTGACCCGGCGCTCATCTATTCCAAGAACTACTTCGAACTCATTGATAGTGAGGCCATACCTTACCATAATAAGGAGGACCCGTCGTTTGTGTCGCGTGACATTATCTATGCAAAATTCTATGATAAGAGAGGGGATACTTTGCATTGTTTTGTGAACCATTGGCCATCCAAATACAGTGGTGAGTTAGAGACTCTTGAAGCAAGAAATGCTGCAGCAGATATTGTGCGACAGAAGGTCGACTCGCTATTTCAAAATTGTCCAAGCCTCAAAGTCCTCGTCATGGGTGACTTCAACGACACACCCGAATCTCCTTGTATTCAGCGAATCACATCCGACAATATAGTCAACCTATTCGACAGCAACGATTTAAACTTCAAAGGGACCATAAAATACCAGGACAAGTGGTCGGTCTTCGACCAGATTCTTGTCAGCAAGAGTCTTTTAGGAAAAGAGGGACTACACTGTATCCCAAATGAAGCACAAATCTTTGTCAAGGACTTCATGCTCACCGACGACCCAACGTATCATGGGGTCAAACTATGGAGAACTTATGTGGGACCTCGGTACTACGGAGGTTTCAGTGATCATCTTCCTGTATGTCTTCCTCTGACGTATTAGAACAAATCTTGAAATATGCGCACCTCTTACAAGATTGATTGTTTGGCCCCATATCTAAAAGTTGTGAGAATGGTATCTCTTTATCCTGCATCTCATGTAAGAGCACCATGAAGAATTCGTCCATAGTGCCCATAAAGTCGTCAAGCAAAGGCTGATACTTGATATCTAAATCAAACACCACCTTACCATAACGAAGGGCAAAGAGGGAGGCCGTGACTTGACTAGGGTGACATTCAGGATGTTCCTTTAAATAGAGATATTTGTAGGTCAAGAGCTGGATGGCCTTTTCCGGAGCATCATATAGACTTTCAAGTCTATCGGAAACGGTTACATCCCTGTCGTCGACCTTACCAGTCTTGTAGTCCACAATCCTGATGATTCCGTCGTGGCAGTCAATTCTGTCGGCCTTACCCGCGATAACGCATGGAATTCCATCAACAGTCAAGGTTGTCGTCAAGATCTTTTCAACCCCCATTACCGTCATCTTATGGTTCTTGATATCATTCAGCTCAAAATCCATATACGATTTCAGCAACTCATCAATGGTAACATGATCCAAATAGTTGTACCCAACATCCGGTAGACCTTGACCAAACGAATCAAAGATGGCTTGATGCAACTTGTCCGGCAACGAAGGAACAATTCGTTTTTCAAATAGTTCCTTTGTCATCTCTACATTCAGATAGTCCTCATAAAGATGCTGCAAGGTATCATGAAGTACTGTACCGATGACATTACTTTGAGTGCGCTCTTCAACACTGTCATCATCGATACGCATCAGATAATGGAGATAGAACTGTAAAGGACAAGTGATATATGTCGACAGGGAAGTAGGGGCCAGAGCACGACTGGGGTCTGCTGTGAGTTTCTGTACCAGACGAGCTAGTACATCTTCATCCTTGTCGACAAACAACGCAGGAATGCCCCGATCAGGCTCCGGCTGTGCATTGAAGGTCTCTTCAACAAACTTAATGGATGGATTCCGTTGAACGAGTTCATATTTCAACTGCAACAGAAAACGACTCGGTTCGGCAGCAGAATCCTTTGAAGATGAGTTGTAGAGATAATAGACCTTACGACTGCCCTGAAGCAAACGATAGAAGTGATAGGCATAAACCGACTGCTTCTCCTCATATCCAGGAAGTCCACACTCAATTCGGATATAATAGGGTATAAAACTTCCCTTAGGCTTTCCCGTTGGCAAGACGCCTTCGTTAACACCTATCATATAGAAACTATCAAAATCAAGGTTACGCGCTTCAAGAAGTCCCATCACCTGCAAACCTGTCGTGCTGCTACTATTCAGTTTGATACTCAAATTGTTAGCAATCAAACGAAACAGAATCTCAAGGTCAGCAACATCCTTGACATAGTCATTATAACGCTGAATAATATCTTTCAGACGATTCAAAGCCATGCCCATCATGCTAATCTGATTCAGCAAGAATAGCTTGTCATCAACATTCTCCGACTGCTGTAACTTGTTGGCGATGAACGACAGCAGGGCAGTAAGAGTCTCCAAGACCGCCAAAGGCTGTTGCTCCTCATCGTGTCCCAAACCTAAGAGCAAGGTCAGAAAACGTTGCACGTCAGCACTGGGACAACTCTGTTTGAAATCTTCTTCCTTAAAGATAAACAACGACTTACGTTGGGATTTACGACGGAAGGAATCCAATCTTTCAAGTTCATCCTTCTGAAAGATGATTCGAGTAATCTCCAAATCAAACGTATTGTAAATAGGCCAAATGTACCATCCATCGTTCCTTATCTTCCTGGATTCTTTGCGGAAATCAAAGAAGACATCTATAAGATGCGTCAACGAAGTCTGTCGCAAAGGATAGCCCATCGAGACTTTAATGCTCGAATAATTTTCATCTTCTGGTATGGAATTCAGCACCGGTATCAAAAGATTCTCATCAGCGAGAATGATGCTTGTATCCGGCACGTTTTCACTCTGTAAGAAATTCTGTAACGCCTTGGCTTGGATTGTGTTGCCTGCAACAGCAACCATATGAATCTCTCTACTGTCGCTCAAAAGCGAATTAGTAAACGTTGTGGGTTGCCATTGCAAGTTCTTTTTAATGTAACTACGAGCAAAATAACCAGCCTCGTTGCGTTCGTCTTCAACATAATACCTGTCAAAATCCCAAATCACCTCAGCTAATCCCGACTTGTAAAGCTTATCGATGATACGCTGCTCCGTCGGAGTCAAAGCATTAAACCCTGCAAAAATCACCTTTCTTCCGCCAACACGTTTGACGAGTTCATCGTCACTCATTTCAGCAAGATATCTGGTAATCATTCCATAATAGCCTTTCCCTTGATTTTCGAGACGACATCTGAGACGAGTGTAATATTCCTTTAGACTCTCAAAGAAATGCAGATAAGCTCTCTCCTGGATAGTCATCGACTCCCCAAGATTCCAGACCCCGATGCGCTTCTCATCTTCGACATACGAAAAGAGATGCTGAGCATCAACAGCATATTGGTCAATCTCATCAAAGTCCTTTGCCATTTGGGCCGCCATACCACCAAAGACAGACAAATCTCCACCCTCAGGCTTCAACTCCGAGTCAATGGCAATCAATTCAAAGAGCATATCGATACTGTCGACCAAACTAATGCCGCTCCATTCCGTCATAGCCTCTTCTACAGAGAGCATTTGTGGAAGCCATATCGACTCCTCGTAGATTTGTTGGAAACGGGTACGAAGATAAAAAGCAGCTCTTTTATTTGGGAATATTATGGTAAGCTCCTGTTTACGAAGATCATACGTTTCCTTGATATGATCAGCAAGTTGATTGATAAACGAACTGTTCATGGCAGAAAAAATTGATTGATTCTATCAAAATCATCCCGTTTCCCGATATCAAACCAAAAATCAGGATGAATCTCCTGGGAACGAATGACATGGTCTTTTGCAAGCTGTAGATACATGTTAATAACACTTCCTGGCTGCATGTCAAATGAAGCGAAAAGGTTCGGCTTAATCAGATGCATTCCACTGAATGCCAATTCTTTATATTGTATCTGTTCTTCTCGGACCCATTTATACGACCCATCATTGATATTTTTCCATCCAACGAGACGGTCCGTATCGTCGAACAACAGTTTTCGCGAGGTCACCCGATTCTGAGTCAAAAGCCATGCATCATCACCCGACTCATAGAATGCTCCGCACAACTCCTTAAAGTTGACATCCGAGATGATATCCACGTTATGAACCAGGACAAGATTCGAATCGGCAAACAGGGGAGTAGCCTTCACGATTCCACCACCAGTATCCATCAGCAAGTCACTCTCATCCGACACCAAGAGCTTGGCACCAAATTCATGTTCCTTCAAAAACTGAATCACTTGTCCAGCGAAATGGTGAACATTAACGACTATGGTTTGAAAGCCTTGGTTGACAAGATTCTCGATATTACGTTGCAAAAGGGACTTGCCAGCCACTTCCACCAATGCTTTCGGTTTATCCTGCGTCAGGTCACGAAGGCGAGTGCCTAAGCCAGCCGCAAGAATCATCGCAGTACAATGCAGTCCGTCACGCGGTGCAGAAGGCATATCTGGATAATTACTCATAAATCTTTTGTTCTATGTGGTTCACTTTCACGATGATATTAGGGTAGGTCGCCTTTAACCAGTCAGCTATCGACTGTGCAAAAAACACCGAACGATGCTGTCCACCAGTACAGCCAAACGAGACCATCAGATTACTGAAATGCCGTTCAAGGTAATTGTCAACACTTTGTACCACAATGGCCTTCACATGTTCAAGGAAGATATGTGTCTGAGGCTTTTCAATAAGATATTCCGCTACTTCAAAGTCTCTACCAGTCATCGTTTTAAAACGTTGTTCACGACCTGGATTGGGCAAAGCACGGCAGTCAAACACAAAGCCGCCACCATTTCCACTATGGTCGACAGGATAGCCCTTTTTAAAAGAGAAACTATTGACCGTCACCACCAACTTACCTTCTAACGGCTGTCGGTCGACCCCATATCGTTGATTAAGAATAGGCAACTGAGTCAGCACCTGACACAGTTCAGGATATTCCCCAATTGGAGTCGTGGCAAAATGTCGTTCAATCTCCTTTAAAGCAAAAGGAATGCTCTCAATGAAATGCGACTTCTTCTGAATCAATCCCCTGAAGCCATAGGCACCAAGCACCTGAAGGAGACGTAGATATATAAAATAGGGGAGATATTTATCGAATTGAACGGCTTCAACATCAAGATATTTCGAAACACATTGTTTATAATAATCGATGAGGGTATTCCGCAATTCTTGGGGCATCTGAGCCTTGACTTGATATAGCAACGATACCAGGTCGTATTGTAACGGACCCTTTCTACCGCCTTGATAATCAATAAAGCAGGGATGACCATCAGCAATCATTATGTTTCGTGACTGGAAATCACGATACATAAAGAAATCCGACGGAGCCTGTCCAAGAAAATCAGCAATTTGCTCAAACTCTTTATTCAGTCGCGTTTCGTTAAATACGATTTCAGCATGAGGCTTGACGAAATAATACTTGAAATAGTTTAAATCCTCAAGGATGGATGACCTATCGAAACACGGAGTAGGGTATACTTTATTATAATCCAAACCCTGATGGCCTTCCACCTGAAAACGCACCAGCTGTTCAATGGTTTGTTTAAAATAATCAATAGTTATATCGCTATATTTATTACATCTCAAATCCTCGTTAACATATTGGAAAAGAGAGGTATCTCCAAAGTCGGATTGAACATAACAGGTATGTTCTGCATTGACAGCAAGAACCTGAGGCACAGAGAGGTGAATAGTTGAGAAGTGGTTGGAGAGATAGAGAAAGGATTCATTTTCTTCGACATTCTCACTATAGGTACCGATAAGAGATTTTGAATCGGTTACGACACGATAATAGCGACGTGTTGAGCCGGATTCAGCAATAGGTTGAATGGCGACTGGTGACAATCCCAGGGACGACACCAATTCAGCCAAGATATTTTCAATTTGGGTGCTTGTCATATTCTTTCAATAAGAACGCAAATATACTACTTTTTTGGTGCATCTTTCCTTCAAAGAACAGGTTTCAAAAAAGAATTTGAAAAAAATAAAACAGGTCTCATTATTATTTCTATATTTGCACCGTTTTTGAACTCATATCGGGACTAGTTCCCTGATTATTACGTAAAATTTGGATTAATATGGAAAACAAAGAGCAATCAACTCTGAATTCCCAAGAG
>X415_White_Rhinoceros__coassemble_187_pt1 | contig 17066 bp, 12 predicted proteins | sample X415_White_Rhinoceros__metabat2_low_PE_005 | metagenome-assembled genome bin X415_White_Rhinoceros
TATCTTTGCGAACCAATAGATTTCAATCATGAAGAAAAACAGCCTATTAACAGTCTTAACCTTATTCGTTTTAATCGCTATAACCGCTAGTTCCTGTGGAAAACGAGAGGTTATTACCGTAACAAAAGATATCTTGTCTTTCTCCGCTGCAGGTGGTACCGATCATATTCAAATCTCTGCTAACTGCGGATGGTCCATCGTCAAAGATGAGTCTGTCGACTGGTTCAGCATCACCCCAACAGAAGGCGAAAACAACGGACTCATTACCATCACTGTCAACAACTATGAGGAAAGTCCCGACCGTGAAGCTCTATTCACCATCAAGTCGGCCTCCGGTAAGAAATCCAAGACCATCGTCGTCCATCAAAACGAAATCGAAATCACCAATATCACCGACTGCGTCTGGTTTGTATCGTTTTATGAACGTTGGAACACCGACTATTATCAAAACTTCATCGAAGATTCATACGAGTACTGGTCCTATAATCAAGGTGACAATGAAAGAAACATCTTTTTCTATTTCATGCCTGATAGCACAGGTTACCAGATTCAAACTCAAAACCAAGATACTATCTTCTACCTGTTTGACTATATCTTCTACCCATTAGGCGACAGCCTCTATATCAACTTTGCATCCGATGATGAGTTGGTAGATGATTACCATTCAACCATCGACGCCCTGAATGACGACACATTCATCTTCAGCGACGAATGGAAGCCCAACTTCTTCGAGAAAATCACCATGATTAAATTTGTAGGGGCATCCAAGCTGCCCTATGTGAAAATCAACCCCTACAAAATCAGTAAGAAAAAATCTCACGGTCCATTAGTGGATGTCGAATAAAACCTCCATATTTCTTCCCGGCATCGCCGTTTATCTGCTGGCTTTAATTAGCACCAGCTGCCTCCTTTATCGTTATGCACTCTCACCACTATGGCTGGTTTGGGGTGCTGCCACCGTGATATCCTTCTTTCTGCTTTGCTACTATCTAAACCAACATCTGAGCGACAACGAAAGCAGGGTCTTTGTAAAGAAAATCTTTTGGATTGCCCTCGGTATCCGCGCGGTCTATGCCACCGCTATGGTGTACTACTACTATTACCAAAATGGTATCGCCTTTGAATATGATGCAGGCGACAGCCTTCGCTATCATTACCAAGCTGCCTATCTAGCTAATTTGGCTCGTCATGGTGAAATCAGCGAGATTTTCCGACTCCTGAAACAAAGCACAATGGGATTCTCAGACCAAGGCTATGTGCTTTATCTGACTTTCCTTTATTCGATTTTCGGCAAAAACATACTCATCCCACGCCTCCTGAAAGCCTTGATGAGCGCCTTTACCTGTGTTGCCATCTATAAACTAGCTCAACGGAATACGGATGAGAAAACAGCTAAAACAGCTGCCATCATGGCGGTACTGATGCCTCAACTCATCCATTATACAGGCGTAAACCTCAAAGAAACAGAGATGGTATTTCTGGCTACGATGGCATTGGAACGGACCGATTATCTGTTTAAAAGCAAACGATTCTCCTTCTGGAACATCTTTTTGCCCATCGTGCTAACAGCCCTTACCTTTGGTTTTAGAACCATCGTGGGAATGCTGTTGATAGGAAGCTATCTGGTTTATGTTATAGTTGACAATTCAAACCGTTTCAACAAGAAACAAAAATGGGGGATAGCCGGAGGTATCGTAGCGTTGATAATCGTGCTGGCATTGACACCCATAGGAAAAGAGATGATTACCATCTTTAAAGTTAACTTCAGAGAATCGCATTACCAGGTCGAGAAATACGAAGCTCTTGGGATGAAATATGCGGAATATGCACAGACTAAATATCTTTTGCCTGGCTGCTTCACGCTTCCATTGACGAATCTAGTGGATGTCGCCAACAACAATCAAAAGCTGATGAACGGTACCTATTTCGTGAAAAACTACCTCGCTTTCTTTGCCATGTGGTGTCTCGTAATCGCCATTCGAAAAAAGAGTTGGAGAGAATTCAGCCTGATTGGAACCTATACCTTGGCTTATATCCTTCTTATTGCGTTTTCATTCGCAGCCAACAGCGAACGCTATCACCTGCCTGCTATTCCCGGATTTCTCATCATGGCATCGTATGCGATGACACATTGGGAAAAGAAAGACCGAATCTATTTTTACCTCTATAACGTACTGTTAGTCATCGCCATCGTAGTATGGAATGTGGTAAAAGTTGAGGCTCGCGGTCTCCCCGTATTTTAAGAAAAAAGAATTTTTTTCCTATAAGTATTGCCAATAAAGAAATTATATGTATCTTTGCAGTCGCAAAAGGTACTGTGGCCGAGTGGTCAGGCAGAGGTCTGCAAAACCTCCTACGGCGGTTCGATTCCGTTCGGTACCTCTAAAAAGAAGCCAGCCTAAAGCTGGCTTTTTTTATTTTGTCCCACAGCCCCTACCAACCCTTTATAAGGCCCCAATTTGAAACTATGCAATACTTTCATCCTTTTATCGTTATAACTCGCTAAAAGCAACGAAAAATCTATGAAATATCTCGTTATTGTAATACTTTCCTTCCTTGGAACGTTCGTCATGGCACAAGATATTGATTCTTGTCAGATTCAACTCGTTCAATGTCAAGAACAATTAGTTCAGTATCAAAAGAATCTCGATAGCCTTAGAACCACATTATTCCAGTGCCAGGAAGAAAACCATATCAATGTGGAATCGCTCGAAAACCAAGCAAGACTCTTCCAGGAAACCTTACTCCAATACGAAGAAAAAGAACGTCTTTTTGCCGAGAAAGAGGCCATTTACAAGGATGCACTGGCTGAAAATAACGTGAACAACGCCATCATGCAAGGTGAGATTGAGGCTAAGAACATAAGCATTGAATCCAAAAACGAACAAATCAACTACCTCCAGAACCATCTGAAAGAAAAGGACGAATCCTTAAAGAGTCAACGCGAGAACTACGAGAGATTATCCAAAGAAAGGGATGTTTATCTCCATAAGATTGATTCACTTCGCTCTTGTCTCGAAGAAGCCAACAAGGCAATCATCCGTACCAACGAGGCCTTAAAATACACCGAGCAACGTGCCAAGGATGCCGAAGCAAAAATCAGTGCCGCAACCTCCAAGAAAAAGAAAGTGTGTGCCATCCAAGGTATAGCCATGAGAACCTTCCGCACCCCTAACTGGTCTATCGCTCCCGACAACGTTGCAGGCGGCACTACCGTGTATCGTATCGTAAACAAAAATGGGGGTAATATCGAATTTGACTACACAACGGGTGCCTATGTCATGCTGTGGGACTTAACCCGTAAACCAAAAGCCATGGTCTGCGATAGCATCCAAAAACATATCGAACTCAAAAAGTTTGACCAGGAGTTTTCTTACAGCATGGGTCTCTACGTGGGATTCGGAGGTAGCAACCTCTTCAAAAACTTCTATGTGGGTCCATCTCTTAAATTCCTCGACTTCTTCCACTTCACCGCAGGAATCAACATCTGTGAATATGAAATGCTGAATGGCAACTACCAAGAAGGCGATATCCTTCCAGCAGGTTTCTCCCTCACGGACCAAATCTCAAAAGAGTGGAAAATCAAACCTTTTGTGAGCCTGTCGTTCGACCTCGATTTCATCTCTTACATCAAGAAATAAAAACAAAAAAGGAAGCCGTCAAGCTTCCTTTTATTTTGAGCCACATGTCGGACTCGAACCAACGACCTACGCATTACGAATGCGTTGCTCTACCAACTGAGCTAAAGTGGCCTCACTTTTGCGGCTGCAAAGATATATATTTTTCAAATATGACAAGCACTTTTTGAAATTTTTACCTTTTATGCTTGTCATACAGAAGGTTACCAATCAAGGCCTTTCACCTCATATCGATCCTTTCCCTTGTACTCTTTCATCTGCTCTAAAGTAGGTTCTTCGATGCTTATCTGATCGTGACCGACGCCCTTTGTTTCGGTAAGATATCGAATCAACAACTTGTTACGACGTTCCAAAAGCCATCCTATCATCTCCGCCGACTTCTCCTCATACAATGCCAAAGCAACCTCAGCAACGCCCTTCTTCGAGTGAATGTTATTCTTCTCGCTGAATTGCTCAGCATAATCACAAAGTCCCTTGTCGTTTAACTTGATGGCACGGATGGTCTCGTTGGTGAGAAAATCCAACCCAACAGAATCTGCCTCCGGATGGATGGAGATGTAATAGTCGCGCTTTAACTGCACATTGCTCAACTCCTGAACGATGGCGGCATAGTTTAACTTCTGTTCCAAGGTTATCGTCACTTCAGGCTTATCCAACAAGGTCAAGGCGACATCATCGAGCTGGGTGTACTCCTCAGCCGTAAAATCATGTTCCATCAACTCATATTCGATATATTGAATGTCACCATCCGATGAAAGCAAACGGAATGGGGCCGTCGTCACCTTCACAATCATGCTACCAAAGACCTTAAGTATCGTCTTTACATAAGAGAACTCTGGGTCTTCAAGATTGCCTGAAATCGGTAAATCAATATTCAGTTTATCGTCCTTGTCCGTCAAAAGATACACACCTAACTTCAATGGAATGTGGTCGACTACCGGCTCAACATCTTTCAACTTGTCACCCACCTCGGGCGAAGCCATCTGAAGTTTGTTGATACCATTTAAATTACCATCGGTGATGATATTCTGACTATGGAATGATAAAGTTCCTTTTTCCAATGGAAAACCGAAGAACTTGATGCAATAAGGAGAAAAATCCGTGAGTTTCAAGTTATTCAGCATCAAGGTCAAGTTGTGGTTTTCTAAGCCATCGAGACAACCCTGCCACTGTGCATTGATTTTGCCCACATCATTCAACTTGGCTTCCAATCGAACCGTATTGGTACCCTCAAAATTGAAGTTGTTGGAAGTGACTTTCAAATCCGTAATCTCATAATGGAAAGGAGAGGGGAGGGTATAGTCCTCATAGAGGAAACTTGTATGGTCGAGACAAAGTTCGTCCACAAAAATCTTGATACCTTTCTTCTCCTGAACTTCCACGAATTCGGCTGCAATGGTATCTCCAATCTTTTCGAAAATGGTGGTGTCGGTATGCTGTTCCTTACCGCCTAAAACAATGTCGAAATTGGTCGAGTTATCTTCGTGGGTGATATATTCGGAACGAACTCCAGAGATATACAAACGATTCAGATTCAGATAGTTTTCATTCATATTGAACTTACTGATTCCAGCAAAGATTGAATCAATGGCTCCCAAAGTATATCCCTCTGTATCCTGCAACGAAACTTCGTTGAGCGTGATGCTGCCCTTCAAATCAAAGTCGAGGATATGGTCGGTGACGCCTTCTGCCTGCAAATCAAGATGCAGCATGCCTCGTAAAGAATCCACATTCAACGAATGGTCGAGATAAGGCTGAGCAATGCCAACACCCAGATTATCCAGCTGTAAGTTGACAAAATAGTTATCGGCATTTTCCGACAAACGCAAATCCGTATGTAACGTGGCACTGTCACCGAGACAAAGGTCCAAACCCAGATTGGTCTTCATGGTCGACAAATCAATACAAGGAATTCGTATCGAAATATCACGAAGCAAGAACTCACTCCCTATCGATAAATCAGCGTAACGAATCGCACTCTTATCGATGAGAATGTCGTTCAAAATAACTCCAAAGGAAGATTCACTATCGTCTTTTTCCTTCGGCTCGTCGGAAGCGAAATGGTCGATGATACTATTGAAGTTGAACCAAGTTCTATCCTGCTCAACATTCACTTTCAATGCAGACAGAAGAATGTGCTGTACATTCACCTGTTTGTGCAAGAGGTCCTTCAACTTCACCTTCACCACAAAGTCGTCGAACGACACAAACGGGGTTGTAGCATCGTCTTCATACAATACCAAATCCGTAATTCTAACCCTTCCCGTTAGGATATTAACGCGTAACTTATCGAGACTCAACTCTCTACCAATAAGAGACTTGTCGTTCTTTAAGATATATCCTTTGGCTATCGGAGAAACTAGGACGGTGACAAGCAGCAGCAATCCTATCACAACACCCAAGATTATCAGGATTGCCTTCAATCCCTTATGTTTACGTTGCTTGGGGGCTTGAGTTTCAACGGTCTCGTTTAAGTTATTCTCTTCCATATAATTATAGATAGTTTAGAAATAAAGATGTATAGTGTTATTAGTATCTTTTCTTTTTCTTTGATTTCATTCCTTCGATTAAGAGCTCAAAGTCCATCTGTCGTTTCAGCAGGTTGACATCTTTGATGCGAACTCTGACCTCATCGCCCAGTTGGATGACTCTTCCCGACTCCTGTCCGATGACACGGAAGTTTTCTTCGTCGAGATAATAGTAATCTCCAGGCATGTCTTCATAACGGACGAGTCCTTCACATTTATTGTCTTTGAGTTCCACATAAAGTCCCCATTTACTGACACCTGAAATCAGACCATCGAAGCATTGACCTATCTTATCCATCAGGAACTCTGCCTGTTTATATTTCACGCTTTGGCGTTCCATATCTTCGGCTTGTTTTTCCATCTCGCTGGTATGAACACAATATTCCTCATATTCCTTTCGGTCGACCGAACCTTGATTTTCAAGTAGATAACGCTCAATGAGACGATGTACCATCAAGTCGGGATAACGACGGATAGGAGAGGTAAAGTGTGTATAGTAATCAAAAGCAAGTCCATAGTGACCGATATTCTCGGTACTATAGAGGGCTTTCGCCATGGTTCGGATAGCCACCGATTCCACCAGATTCTTTTCGCCCTTGCCTTCCACGTCGTCGAAGAGTTTGTTGTAGGATTTGACGAGTTTGGAGCGCGAGCTGATATCCATAGAGTAACCCAAGCGAGAGATGAGTCTCAAGAAATTATTCAGTTTCTCAGGATTAGGTTCGTCGTGTACACGATAAACAAAGGTATAGTTCTTCCATTTGCTTTCGGGTTTACCAAATGTCTCTGCCACCGTCTTATTGGCCAAAAGCATGAAGTCCTCAATAAGCATATGGGATTCATTCTGGACTCTGACATAGGTATCGATTGGTTTACCATTGTCATCCAAAATGAAACGCACCTCTTCAGAATGGAAGTTTAAGCTCCCTTCGGCCATACGACGTTCACGTAGTTTTGTTGCAAGATGATGGAAGGTCAGGATTTCTTCCTTATAGTCGCCCTCGCCACCTTCAATCATAGCTTGTACTTCCTCGTAGGCATAGCGACGACAGCTCTTGATGATAGTCTTTCCTATCCAATGGTTGAGGATATGGGCTTCATCGTCCATTTCAAAGACACAAGAGAAGGTCAGCTTCTCTTCATCGGGACGCAAAGAACAAACGTTGTTACAGAGTTTCTCTGGGAGCATCGGAATGGTTCTATCGACCAGATACACGGAAGTACCGCGGCTATAGGCTTCTTGGTCGATGGCAGAGCCTGGAGTGACGTAATGGGAGACATCGGCAATATGGACACCAACCTCCCAATGACCATTAGGAAGACGTTGTAACGAGATGGCGTCATCGAAGTCCTTGGCATCAATAGGGTCGATGGTAACGGTAAACACATCACGGAAGTCACGACGGCGTTTGATTTCGTCGGCTTTAATCTTCACAGGGATGGCAGCAGCTTCTTTCTCCACATCACTTGGAAAATCGAGAGGATATTCGTGAGCAAGAAGGATGGACTGCATCTCCACGTCATTGTCACCAGGCTTACCCAATACTCGGGTGATTTCACCAAAAGGATTACCGGAGTTATCAGGCCAGTCAATCAGATGAACAACGACTTTATCGCCATTCTTAGCACCTTTGAGTTCTCCCTTTGGAACGAAGATATCGACTGGGATGGAATTCATATCGGGAACGACAAAGACATAGCCGTGAGAGATGTGCAAAACACCCACGAAATCGGTATGGCGACGCTGCAGCACCTCCACAATCTCGCCTTCTGACTTTCTGTTCTTGCGCTTGGGGAACATAGCTACCTTGACACGGTCACCATGCAAGGCTTTGCCAGTATTGTTCGAGGCAATGAACACATCTTCTCCTGCTTCATCATCAAGAATCACATAAGCCTTGCCCGTAGCTTTCATGTCGACCGTACCTTCCACATATTGCGTCTTAGGTCCATATTGCTGAAGCATATCAGGACTCAACAGATAACGATAGGGACGCTCTTCGACAAGTTTGCCTTGTTCGAACAAATCTACCAAAATATTATATACTACATCCTTCCCTGCGGCATCACGAATTCCCATCATCTTACAAATTTGTTTGTAGTTCATCGGCTTGAAAGGGTTCTCGCCGAAGATGGTCAAAATGGTGTTGGTGAAGACGCTTAACTTATTTTCGATTTTTTTCTTCTTTGCCATACTAATTCTAATTGAAAAACACAACCCCAAATTTGAGGTGTTGATAATTCGGCTGCAAAAATAATCAAATCAAACGATTAGGGGGTTGTTAATTTTGTTGATAAATAAAAGCAGATGAAATTTGGAAACATTCAAAGGAATTCTTCTACTTTTGTAAAGCCAATGAGATACAATATCTCTTCCACATAACATACTGTCTGTAAGGGAATTACAAATGAGTGAACTTTATATCAAGAAAAGAGACGGCCAGTCCGAATCTTTCTCTGTAGAGAAGATTAAGACAGCCATCAGCAAGGCTTTTTTGGCCTCTGGTTACTATGCCACCGACGAAGATTTAAACTCTATTCTCAGTCGCGTGAGAGTCACTAACGGCATGACTGTAGAAGAAATCCAGAACCAGGTTGAAACAGCTTTAATGGCTGAAGATTATTATACAATAGCAAAGAATTATATTCTATATAGACAAAAGCATACGGAAGACCGTGAGACCAGGGAGAAGATTGAATTCTTGAGTAACTACATGGATTCTTCGAATGCTGCAACGGCATCAAAGTACGATGCCAACGCTAATGTCGAGAAGAAGAATATTGCTACATTGATAGGTGAGCTTCCAAAATCGAGTTTCATCCGCGTCAACCGTCGTCTCCTCACCGATAGAATCAAGGAGATGTACGGCAAAGAGTTGTCGGACCGTTACCTCTATCTGCTCAACAATCACTTCATCTATAAGAATGATGAAACGTCATTGGCAAACTATTGTGCTTCCATAACGATGTATCCATGGCTTTTGGAGGGAACCAAATCTATCGGTGGCAACTCAACGGCACCGACTAACTTGCGTTCTTTCTGCGGTGGCTTCATCAATATGGTCTTCATGGTCTCATCGCAGCTTTCGGGTGCTTGTGCAACGCCAGAGTTCTTGATGTATATGAACTATTTCATCGGACTCGAATTTGGAGAGGATTACTATCTTCGTGCCAACGAGGTGGTGGATTTATCCTTGAAAAAACGTACCATCGACAAGGTCATCACCGACTGTTTCCAGCAGATAGTCTATTCACTCAACCAACCTGCAGGCGCTCGTAACTATCAGTCGGTATTCTGGAACATAGCGTATTACGACAAGAATTATTTTGAATCGTTGTTTGGCAACTTCTATTTCCCTGACGGCAGCAAGCCGAATTGGGACTCTCTTTGCTGGCTGCAGAAACGTTTCATGAAATGGTTCAACGCTGAGCGTCAACGTTGCGTGCTGACATTCCCTGTCGAGACCATGGCGCTGCTTTCAAAAGACGGCGACGTGATTGATGAAGAGATGGGTGACTTCACCGCAGAGATGTATGCAGAGGGCCATTCCTTCTTCACCTATCTCAGCGACAACGCCGACTCACTATCATCGTGCTGCCGCCTTCGCAACGAGATTCAAGATAACGGATTCAGCTATACCTTGGGAGCTGGTGGCGTGAGCACCGGTTCAAAGAGCGTGCTGACCATCAATCTCAACCGTTGCATACAATATGCAGTGCGCAACAACATGCACTACATCACCTTCCTCGAAGAGATTGTCGACCTGTGCCATAAGGTGCAGATTTGCTATAACGAGAACCTCAAACAACTGCAGGCTCAAGGCATGCTCCCTCTTTTCGATGCAGGATATATCAATCTCTCACGTCAATACCTCACCATCGGTGTCAACGGCCTGGTCGAAGCTGCCGAATTCCTTAAAATCGAAATCAACGACAATCCAAAATATCAATCGTTCGTACAGGAAGTTCTGGGACTCATCGAGAAGTATAATCGAAAATATCGTTCAAAAGAATTGATGTTCAACTGCGAGATGATTCCTGCTGAGAATGTCGGCGTGAAACATGCAAAATGGGACCGTGAAGACGGATACGAGGTGCATCGCGATTGCTACAATAGCTATTTCTATATCGTGGAAGACCCCAACACCAACGTTCTCGATAAATTCCGTCTCCATGGCGAGAAGTATATCCAGCATCTCACCGGAGGCTCGGCCCTGCATCTGAATCTCGAAGAACACTTGAGCAAAGCACAATATCGTCAACTGTTAAGAGTGGCCGCTCGTGAAGGCTGTAACTACTTCACTTTCAACATTCCTAACACTATCTGTAACGACTGCGGACATATCGACAAACGGTATCTCAAAGAGTGTCCCTGCTGTCACAGCACCAATGTTGACTATCTAACCCGTATCATCGGCTATCTGAAACGTATCAGTAACTTCTCTGAAGCACGCCAACAGGAGGCTCATAGAAGGTATTATGGGAAAATGTAATTCTTCGAATGCTCAAGTACGCAAATTATGACATAGTATTTCAGGAAGTTCCTGATGAGGTGACTTTGGCCATCAACATCTCGAACTGTCCCAACCACTGTCCAGAGTGCCACAGCAAATATCTCTGGGCGGATGTCGGTGATGTGCTCGACCGTAAGTCATTGGACGATTTAATCGAAAAATATCGTTCAGGCATCACCTGCGTGTGCTTTATGGGTGGCGATGCCTCTCCTTACGAAGTCGCCAACCTCTCCATGCATGTAAAAAATCAATTCAACGGATTGAAAACAGGATGGTATTCGGGAAAAGACAACCTGCCAGAGGCTTTTCATGCTGAGACATTCGACTATATCAAATTGGGACATTTTGACTCGAAATACGGTCCTCTCGATGCCTTAACCACCAACCAGCGCATGATGAAACGCTTGGCCGACGGACGTGTCAAAGATATCACAAACCGTTTCCAGGTAAAGCCGCAATCAACTTCTTCGTATAAGGATTTATAGGATTATTGAAAAGCTCATCGGCATCGCGATATTCCACAGGCTTTCCATTATACATCACCAGCACCCTATCACTCATAAAACGAACTACCCCAAGGTCGTGCGAGATGAAGATATAGGTTAGATGACGCTCTTCCTTTAATCGATTGAGCAGATTGAGCACCTGCGCCTGAACCGAGACATCCAAAGCCGATACCGACTCATCGCAGATGACAAGACGTGGGTCAACAGCCAAAGCACGCGCGATGCAGATTCTCTGACGCTGTCCCCCCGAAAACTCATGAGGATAACGGTCATAATGCTCAGCCTTTAAACCTACTTGTTCCAAGAGTTCACACACTTTGTCACGACGGCGATTTCTGTCCATCTCAAGACCATGCACTTTCATCGGCTCAGCGATGGCCTCGCCTATCCTGATACGTGGATTTAACGAAGAATATGGGTCCTGAAAAACAATCTGAGTCTGACGACGAAAATCCCTTAAATCGGCTCCCTTTAAAGCCGTTACCTCAATACCGTCAAACCACACCTTTCCTCCAGTAGGCTCTACCAATCGAAGGATTGAACGACCCAAGGTGGTTTTTCCACAACCCGATTCTCCCACCAAACCTAAAGTCTCGCCTTCAAAGACTTCAAGATTGACATCATCGACGGCTTTGACATAATCATAGACCCGTCCAAACACGCCTTTTTTAAGTGGATACCAGGTTTGAAGATGTTCTACTTTTAAGATTGGATCAACAGCATAGAGACTTTCGAGACGTTGCTTGCGTTCGTTTTCAGTTATCTGCAACTCATTGAGAATCTGCTCTTTTCCCCCTTTCCAGGTCCCATCAAGAAATTCCTTCACAATGGGAAGACGCTTCAATCTCACATCCATGGGAGGACGACAGGCTAAAAGGCCTTTGGTATAAGGATGCTGGGGATTCTCCAAAATCTGTGACACCGTTCCACGTTCCATCACCTCGCCATTATGCATCACCACCACGTCATCAGCAATCTCAGCAACAACGCCCAAATCATGGGTGATGAACACCATGCCCATCCCCGTCTCCTGCTGTAAGTTACGAAGCAGTTTCAGAATTTCTTTCTGTACCGTGACGTCCAAAGCGGTGGTAGGCTCATCGGCAATGAGAATCTGAGGCTTGCAAGCAATGGCCATGGCTATCATGACACGCTGTTTTTGACCTCCACTCAACTCATGAGGATAGCTATCAAAGATGGCCTCGGGACGTGGCAACATGACCTGCTTGAAGAGACTGATAACCCTTTCTCTTGCCTCTTTCTTGGAGATAGCCTCGTGTTGGAGAATCATCTCTGTGACTTGATATCCGCATTTGTAAACGGGGTTTAACGAAGTCATAGGCTCTTGGAAAATCATCGCGATGCGTTTTCCTCTCACCCCAACCATCTGACGCTCCGTATAGTCTTTGATTTCCGTATCTTCAAGCAACATCGATTCGGCCTGAACCTTACTCTGCTTGGGATTCAAAAGATGCATCACCGATAAAGAACTCACCGACTTTCCTGAACCAGATTCCCCAACAATGCTGAGCGTTCTACCAGCATATACTTCAAAATCAACACCATGCACAGCCTCTGTCCAGTTTCCATCACGACAGAAAGAAACTCTTAAACCTTTGACTTGTAAGATGGGTTGTGTCATTTTGAAGGGATTATCTTTATGCAAAGATAAAAAATTTTTCGTCCACAACGGAAATAGAATCAATTAATACTATATTTGTATCCATATATTAATGGTATGAAATTAAATATTATTGATAGTATTATATCACTATTTTATCCAAGAGTATGCGCTGCCTGCGGTCGCCCTTTATTTAATTTTGAACAAAGAGTTTGCTTGAAATGTCAGACTCTGTTACAGAAGACAGGCTATGAGATGAATGAAGAAAATCCATTGGCCAAGTTGTTTTATGGTCGGGTAAGGTTGCACGCGGTGACGGCTTGTTTTTTCTTTTCGAAAGAAGGTAGGGTTCAGCACCTTATCCACGAGCTGAAGTATAAGGGAAATACAGATGCGGGATATTATTTGGGCCAAGAGATTGGAAAGAGTATTAAAGAGGCCCCACTGTTTCAAGATATTGATTATCTGATACCAGTGCCATTACATCCGAAAAAGGAGCGAAAACGCGGATATAATCAGAGTTATATCATTGCATTGGGAATACGAGATAAGACTGGGATTGCCATTGGGAAGGATTTCTTGTTACGTTCGGTCAACACAGCCACTCAAACCCACAAGTCGAAAGAGGAGCGTTGGCAGAATGTGAAGGATATCTTCGAAGTACATGATGCTGAGCAACTTGTAGGAAAACACGTATTGTTGATTGATGACGTGTTGACAACGGGTGCCACCTTAGAGTCGTGCGCCTTAGCCTTAAGTCAGATACCTGATATCACCATCAGCTGTGCCACGGCAGCCTGTGCTGGAAATTAGTCGTGAAAGTAAAGGCGTTTGCCTTAATGGGAGTCGGCTGAATCCATCTCGTAAATACGATAGTCGACCGAATAATCGAGAGAGTCGGGGAGGAGTTCATCGGTAAGACCTTGTTCGCGAAGCACCTCGTTAAACATCTTTCGGTTACGGAGTATCTTGGCTTGACGACGAGCCGAGGCGTTGTATTTATCGTAAAGGAACTGCAGGGGACTTGCCACGATGCCACCGTTTTCAATGTTGAAATAAGGATTTCGTCGCGAGTTGCCACGCATATTAGCGAGGTCTTCGTAGAGGCGTTCAATCTCACGAGGTGTGGGAAGTGTCGGCATCTCGATGACCATCTGTTTGAAGGTCTCATAGTTATAGAAAGGCTTGACTACCACTTCTTTAAGGGTGATAGTATCGCGTTCAAGACGAATCACCAGGGGTTCGCCGTCAACCATCGTGGAGTCAATAGGGATAAGACGTCGCGCAAAGCCTATACAGCTAATCCAAAGGGTGTCGACGGATTTTGCCGGGATGAAAAACTCACCTTCACGGTTGGAGATAGTGCCACAATGTGCCATCTTACTGATGACATGGGTGTTACGAACCGGTTGTAGACTGTCGGTAGTCAACACATAGCCCAACAGGTGGATTCTGTCATTATACAGAGCATCTTCCCCCTGGGCAAAAACCCTGAGGCTTACTATAAAAAGCAATGATATCAGTAGGATGCGTCTCACTTGTTGGTATTACGCTGCGAAAATACAACAAAAGCATGAACGAAAGAGTGCTTTCATTTATTATAAAATCAAAAAGATTGATTAGTTTTGTCAGCATGAAAAGGATGATGCTATCTATCGTGTTTTCGTTGATGCTCTCGTTAGTCTATGCCGATGCAAATACGGTATTTTGTGGATTACCCGACAGCATTGCCGAACAGTATGGTGAGCTGTATGTCTGTCAACAAGGAAGGGTTTGTCATTTGCGCAATCTTTGCGATGCACGGCACCGACAGGCAGAACTATCGGAATTGTTCATCGATGGTCGGAACCTAAAGTTGTTTCCATACGCTACCGCCGATTCGGTAGTATGGTATGCTTCAGGAGAACCTCTGCCGGCAAAGATGAAGGACGACGAGGTGCTTTTCGTGACCAAGGTGCAACGCTATATGCTGGAACTAGCCGAACAGAACGATTACGAAGCACTCTCAGAGGTCATCGCACAGGTACGAAACTACCAATTGAAAAACGGAAGCAACACCATACCTGCGACTTTTGTAGATTCCCTGGATGATTATTATTCCAGTCGCTGCAACCAATATATTTTATGGGTAGTGATATGGCTTGGTTTTCTACCTATGAGTCATTATTTCAGAAAACGATATCACGATGAGTACGATTTGATAACTCGGTCAGGACTACGGAAACTGTGCTTGCTTTATTCGTTCGTGGCTTTATGTTACTATACTTTTCTTATTGTCACACGTTGGATAGTGGGGGGACATGTTCCCTTGACTTCGGGGCACGAGGTGATGTTGTTTTTAACCTGGTGCATCTTACTTACGGGCCTTGTTGACCGAAACCGTCACAGCAGCGTGCTGCCCACAAGCATCTTGGCAAGTCTCATCATTGGTTTGGGAGTTGGGACAACCGATGCCACCATTACCGGCTTGTCTACGGCCTTAGATTCGCCTTGGCTCGGATTTCATGTGGCAGTGACCATTGCTTCCTATTCCTTTTTCATTATGATGGCCATCAACGGCATACGGGGGCTGTTTTTACTTTGCAAAGGCAGAGCTAAACTGCTCTATGTTGAAAAACTGCGTTCTATTAGTCGTAATTGGCTCATTCCTGGAACCATTTGCTTGGCTGCAGGAATCGTTATGGGAGGCTTTTGGGCACAGTCGGCATGGGGCTCGTTTTGGAGTTGGGACCCTAAGGAGACTTGGGCTCTGTTGACGCTCGTCGTATATGGATTGGGCTATCTTCCGTGGCTTAGGTCGGCCAAGGTTTTTCATATCTTTTCGGTGGTAGCAATCCTCTTTGTATTATTCACTTATTTCGGTGTGAACTATCTGCTCGGAGGCCTTCACGGGTATGTATAGCCTTTTTAGGCTTTTTTTGTACTTCTTACTTAAAGATTTACTACCTTTGCAGCGCTAATTACGAATTGTTTAACAGCTTAATAAAATAAGAAAAAATGGCATTCAACCTTAGAAACAGAAACTTTCTGAAACTTTTGGACTTCACTCCAGAAGAAATCAAATTCTTCCTGAAACTTGCTGCTGACCTGAAAGAAGCCAAGTACACAGGCACCGAACAACCACGTCTGAAAGGCAAGAACATTGCCTTGATTTTCGAAAAGACCTCCACCCGTACCCGCTGCGCTTTCGAAGTCGCTGCTAAGGACCAGGGTGCTCATGTCACCTACCTCGGACCTACCGGTTCACAGATTGGTGTCAAGGAATCCATGAAAGACACGGCTCGCGTCCTCGGTCGTATGTTCGACGGTATTGAATATCGTGGTTTCGAACAGACCATCGTTGAAGAATTGGCTGAATATGCTGGCGTTCCAGTATGGAATGGTCTTACCAACGAATTCCACCCAACTCAGATTCTTGCCGACTTCCTCACCATGCAGGAACACAGCGACAAGCCTCTGAACCAAGTCACCTTCGCTTACTGCGGTGATGCCCGTTTCAACATGGGTAACTCACTGATGGTCGGCGGCGCTAAGATGGGCATGGATGTCCGTATCGTCGCTCCAAAGGCTCTTCAGCCAAGCAAGGAACTCATCGACACCTGTAAGAAAATCGCTAAGGAAACCGGCGCTAAGGTCACCGTTACCGACGATGTGAAGAAGGGTGTTAAAGGCTGCGACTTCCTCTATACCGACGTTTGGGTATCAATGGGTGAACCAGCAGAAGTTTGGAAACAGCGTATCGACCTCCTCATGCCTTACCAGGTCAACAAGGAAATGATGGAAATGACTGGCAACCCGAACTGCAAGTTCATGCACTGCCTGCCAGCTTATCATAACCTCGAAACCAAGGTCGGCCGCGACGTCAACGCTCAATTCGGTCTCGATGGCATCGAAGTCACTGAAGAAGTCTTCGAATCCAAGAACAGCATCGTTTTCGACGAAGCCGAAAACCGTATGCATACCATCAAGGCTGTCATGGTCGCCACCCTCGGTGACTGATTGACCATTGACTTTTGACCATTGGCCGTTAACTTTAGTCTCCAGAGCGTCATTGCGAGGCCCTGGAGACTTTTGTTTTATATAACTGAATGGGCCGAAGCAATCCAGTATATGAAACTTTTACATACTGGATTGCTTCGGCCCATTAACTTTTTATTTTCCTAACTCATAAGGGCCTCGCAATGACGTACTATAAACTCAGAACTCAGAACTCAGAACTCAGAACTCCTAATTATCTCGCTACGCTTCGATGAGCTCGC
>X415_White_Rhinoceros__coassemble_214_pt1 | contig 15636 bp, 16 predicted proteins | sample X415_White_Rhinoceros__metabat2_low_PE_005 | metagenome-assembled genome bin X415_White_Rhinoceros
TAAAAATTTCATAAACCTCTTTATCAATAGTACCTTTATTGATATATTGCTCTAACAAATCATCAAAATCAGTTTGAAAGCTGAAATAATCGGAATAATGGTTCTCATTATTCAGTGCTTCGGCAAGATCAATCATCGTGTGTGTTTGTCCATAGTATTTACTTATTATTGCTTTCGGAATAAGATAGTGTTGGCTTAAACAATTACAAAAAGATTTTGGTAAGGTTATATTATCAACATCTATAGCAGAAGCAAATAATGGAGCTGAAAGAGAAACAATTCTCGAAGGGGTAAATTTTGTTTTTGACATAATCCTATATCTTACAACTGCACAAAAACATGTTTTTATTTCACGCATCAAGATTTATTATTGGGAAAAACCACGAGCAAAAGATTTGTATTTTTGCCACATAATTACACCCCCTATGAGAAACATACTTTTCGTTTGTCACGGCAATATATGCCGGTCGCCTATGGCGGAGTTTATCATGAAACATATGGTCAAAGAAAGAGGCCTCTATCAGCAATACTATATCGAATCCGCTGCCGTCTCACGGGAAGAAATCGGCAACCCCATCTACCCCCCTGCGAAACGCTGCCTCACCCAACACGGCATAGCCTTCGATAAAAACAAGACCGCCCGCCAAGTCACTCGCGACGACTATTACCGATTCGACGATATCATCTGCATGGACCAGTCCAACCTGCGCTATATCGAACGTATCATCCCATCCGACCCCGAAGGCAAAATCAAACTCATGATGTCGTTCGCCGGAAAACACCGCGACGTGGCCGACCCATGGTATACCGGCGACTTCGAAGCTACCTATCAGGATGTGGTGGAAGGATGTGAAGGATATCTTAAGGAAACAAAATAATATCCGATTTCCCTCGTTTATCCTCCATCAACACCATCCTAAACCTCATGAAACCTGCATCCCTGTTCACTACCCTCTTCATCACCCTGCTTCCCTGCCTCTTCAATACCACCAAAGCCCAAAACGACTCCCAATACGAGAAAGCTAAAGCTATCTACCAATGGGAATGCGATAACATAGAATACGATACCAAATACAAAATCTATGACGGCGAGACCTGTAGGAAGAAAAAGAAAGGCGTCTGCCAAGCCTACTGCGAACTCTTCATTATGATGGCCCAAGAATGTGAACTCGAAGCCGAGATGATTACCGGCTCCGTCAAAACTTCATCCCACCCAAACGGCGACGAAAACCACGCGTGGATTAAAGCCCTCACCGAAAAAGGCTGGATTCTCATCGACCCCACCTGGGGCGCCGGCACCGTCAACGGTCATACCTTTACCCCTAGCAACCACGATATGTCATGGTTCGACGTCAACCCACAATGGATGATTTTCTCTCACCTCCCCGATGACCCCGAAAACCAACTCCTCAACCAACCCATCACCGAAACCTCCTTCAAATCACTCCCCGATATCCACCCCTTCATGCAAGACTATAGCTTCAACGCTCCCGTCTTACTTAACTATTACCTTGAAAATCCACAAAATTGTTTCCCAACAGTCCACAAAATTGTCTCCTTGGGGGACTTTCAAATCGTAGACATCCCGCTCAACAACATCCTTTACGTCGATTCAACGTATACCTTCAGTATCCGTAATTTCGGAGAAGAGGCATCACCTCAAATCTATCTCGACAACAATGAAAAAGGTATCATACCCGAAGACGAATGGACAATAGAAGAGAATCTCTATACGATAGAAATCTGTCCCCAATCCAAAGGAAAACTCATCCTATTATATGGGAAGACTCAAAAGACAGGTCAGTCAACCTACGAAGGAGTGTTGACGTACGAGATAAAAAAACGCTATTGAGACTGTCAAATTCGAGATTTAGAACCAACGATTGTCTCCATCAAAGAAATCGAAAAGCCACAAGAAGCAGATAAATCTCCAAAAGTTGTTTCTATTGTAACCGTATCGTGCCATAATCTAATTCTTTATGTTTTGTGACCACAAAGTTAAAGAAAAATACTATTTGGTGTTTTTAGGTTACAAGGTTGTAAGATAAGCAACTTCTAATTCCTTATATTTCGTTAAATTGTGCCATAAGGTAGAATCGTTGCACTATGTTTTTGATAATGTGTAACTTTGACTGACTAATAGTTTTGAGTCATGAAATACTGTTTCATTATCAATGCAAAAGGCGACAAAAATCAAAATGTCACCATCCTTCAAGACAAGCTGAACCAGCTATCCGTCCAACCCGAATACCTCATCCACGCCACAGAAGGTCCCCAAGATGCTACCCGTTTCACCGCTTCCTATTGTGAACAGCATCCCGACGAGGAAGTCTGTTTTGTGGCCTGCGGGGGCGATGGCACCATCATGCAGGTGGCTTCGGCTTTGGTGGCTCAAACCAACAAGTACCTGGCCGTGATGCCTTTCGGGAGCGGAAACGACTTCATCAAATATTACGAGAACCGCGACTTTATGGATTTAGGGAAGCTGATGGCAGGCGAAGTGCATGCCATAGATATCATGAAAGTCAACGACAGCTATTCCATCAATGTCTGTAACTTCGGGTTCGACTCGATAGTAGGCAGCACCGCTAACCGTGTCAACGAGCGTGGCGGCAAAAACGGCTACCGTCGCGGCGTCGTGGCAGGCATCCTCAAAGGTCGTTTCAACCGCATCAAGGTAGTGGCCGACGGCGAGCTCATCTCACATAAACGCATGCTGCTCTGCACCCTCGCCAACAACCACTACGTGGGCGGTGAGTTCCTCTGCGCTCCACGAGCCAAAAACGACGACGGCCTCATCGATGTCTGCCTCATCCACACCATGCCCCTCTTCCGCTTCCTCATGCTGCTGCCTGTCTATACCAAAGGACAACACCTCGACAATAAGGGCTTTGCCAACAAAATTGTCTACCGCCAGGCAACAAATTTGCAAGTTTCATCGGAGAAGGAGATAGAGCTTTGTCTCGATGGCGAGATGCTACCAGGAACGCATTTCCAGATAGATATCTTGCCTAAGGCGATACAGTTTATTGTGCCGAAGAATTAAAAAAAAGCCCTCAGCACAAAACTGAGAGCTTTAATCTTCAAATAAGTCAATGGCTAATAGCCAATGGTTATTTCTTGTAAACGACTTCACCATCGATGCCAGTGGCAACGAGCTGAGCATTGAACATCTGTGCCTCGTCAGCCTCAAGGAAGTCGGTGTCGAAGACCGTGTAGTTAGCAATCTTACCTGCCTCGAGTGAACCGATTCTGTTGTCACCCAGTGCTTCTGCACAGTTGACGGTCATAGCCTTCAAAGCTTCCATACGGCTGATGCCCTCAGTCTCTGGGTCACGTGCTTCTCCATCCTGAGTACGACGAATCTCAGCCTTGATGATGCTCTCAGGGATGCTGACAGCAGTAGAGACTGGATAGTCGGAATGGAAAGCAATCAGAGCTCCTGCGTCGATGAACGACTTGATAGGATAAGCAGCTGCACAACGCTCCTTGCCGATATAAACCTCTTCACGTGGTGATACGATGTCATCGTAAGGAGTCCACAAAGGAGCTACGATAGCCACGATGTTGTTATCAGCAATACGCTGAACATCGATAGGACGAACCAACTGGAGATGTGCCAGACAGTTGTGCATGTTATAGTTGCCAGTCTCTTTCTGAGCTGCCTCAATGGCGTCAACACCAAACTTCACAGCACCATCACCGATGCTGTGCATGTGGACAAAGTAACCATGTTCGTTGGCGGTCTTCACCAAACGAGTCATATAGTCAAGGTCGCTTTCTTTCTTCACACCCGTGTAACCAGGCTGGTCGCAGTAATCGTCGATAGTCCATGCAGTGTGTCCTTCCACAACGCCGTCAAGGAACATCTTGACACCAGGATAGGTGATGTGCTTACCCGTGTAGAGGTCACGAATCTTGTCGAGATGTGCAATCTTTTCATCGACATCCTGTCCCGGAATAGGGTCATAGTAAGAAGCATAGGTGTAGAGCTTGAGTTTGCCTTCTTTGTCGAGTTCACTATAAGCTTGTGCACCTTCTTCCATACCAAAACCTGCATCACCGACAGCGGTATAACCGATGGTATATGCAAAATCCTGCCAAATAAGAAGCTCGTCCTTCAACTCGTTCACATTAGGCACTGTATATTTCAGCATTCTCTCGTTCTCTTCGACGATGACACCCGTTGGGTTACCTTCAGCGTCGACATGAATACGAGCAGGACCATCTTCTTCAGCAGCCTGACGGTCGACATGGAAAGTCTCCATAGCCTTGGAGTTGAGCCAGAAGGAGTGACCATCGATAGAGTTGAGCATCACCATCTTGTCGGGACAAACAGCATCGATATCGGCAGCCGTCAGCTCACGTTCGCAAGGACTCCAGCCAGCACCACGATAATTTACATTGTCGGGATGAGACTCTACAAAAGCCTTGATGGTTGCCACCATGGCTTCAATCGAATGGTCGTTGGTGAGGTCAATCTGCTCAGAGAGACGCTGACCGGCTGAGACTGGGTGGGTATGGACATCGATAAAGCCTGGATAAACGGTTGCAGTGCCATAATCCTCACGGACGGTGTTTTTGTCGCAACGCTTCTCAGCTTCTTCCTTTGAACCGACAAACTGAACCAGACCGTTTTTGAAGGTCATAGCCTCAGCTTTCATGTTCAGTTCGTCCATCGTGATGATGTTGCCATAGACGATTTTGTCGGCTGGACCGGCTAATTCTGGATTGTCGTTATCGACAACTTTGTTACTACAAGCGGCAGCGAAAAGAATCCACACTGCCATCAAAAGATAGTTCAAAACTTTCATGATAATATTTAATTTGTTTGGGAGTGCAAAAGTACTAATTTTGCCGTATAATTCTATTAAGTATGAAACGCATTAATGAACTTGACTTTTTAAAATGCATCCTTTTGCTGTTGATGATCGTTTTCCACCTGGTGTTTGTATCCAGTACATTCCCTTATGCCAAATCCATCATCTACACTTTCCATATGCCGGGATTCCTGCTCATTTCCGGTTATCTGTTAAATACCCAAAAAACATCTAAGGAATTTCTTACAATGATATTATGGCTTGCTGTTCCATATATAATTTTGGAAAGCGGCTACATAGTCATGGCTTCAAAATTGGATATTTATGGGCATATTGATCATCTTACATGGCAAGTGTTTTTGGAGACATTATTTTTAAAACCAGTTGGACCTTATTGGTATATTCATACATTAATAATTTGTTTATCAATCTATTATTTTATTGAAAAATGGATTAAGGAACCTATCATTGCCCCATTGATTATTTCGTCGTTGGTATTGTTTGTCCTCTCGCGGTTTGAGATAGTGAGTTTTCCAAAAGCGATGTATGCCTTTGCTGGCATTGCCTTACAGAAGAGTAAAATCCCGTTCACCAAGTTCTTCTGTCCTTCGTGGTGGTCAATATTACCTTTAATACCTTTGCTTGCCTATCGCAACAATTTATATCTGGGTACTTTAGGAGGAGTTTTGATTATATATTTTGTCATAAGTCTTTTGTTGTGCATATATAATCACTTATCAGAAAGGACTTTAAAGCCTTTACTTAGAATTGGACGCAACTCTCTGATAATCTATCTATTTTCTCCTTTATTTACTTTTGCTTGTAAATTTTTAGTTCCGATATTTCCTTCATCGTGGAATGTTGAATTGAGAGCGGTATTATTCACCATCATTGCGTTGCCAATATGTGTTTTGGGGTGTTTTATGGTTGGAAAGATATTAGACATCACCCATTTATCGAAGTGGATTTTCGGCAAAGAGAAGGTCTTAAATTAACCAAAGACCATCATCGTGAGGCTGGGTGACTTCGAACCAATCTGTCTTTTTTAGGTAGTTTTTTATTGACTTCTTCCCATGCGTGGTCGATAAGTTGGCGCAGGAGGGTGCCGTCGAAAGGCATATCCTCGGTAGTCTGAGGCAAGGAAAGACAATATTCGCGGAAGGATTCGATGTTCATGATAAAGAGTTTATCACATTTGACAATATTTCTTTATTTGTGCCTTGACGGTTTCTAAGTCGCTGTTGGTCAGAATAGGGATAAGGTTATTGATTTCGTTGATGCTTTTATCCCACCATCGCCATTGGAGCAGCAGGTTGATAAGTTCATCGTCGAAGCGTTTGCGGAGGATTCGGGCGGGGTTTCCAGCCACGATGGTATAGGGTTCCACGTCGCTTCCCACCACGCTGTTCGTCCCGATGATAGCTCCATCGCCGATATGAACGCCGGGCAGGATGACGGCATTTTGTCCAATCCAAACGTCGTTACCGATGAGGGTATCGCCTTTCAGGGGTAGGTTTTCGCGTTTGGGAGCTTCCATCTGCCAGCCTTCGAGAGTATAGAAGGGGAAGGTGCTGACAGCATTCATCTGATGGTTGGCGCCATTCATCACGAACTCAACGCCAGCGGCTATCTGACAGAACTTACCGATGATGAGTTTGTCGCCATTCCATTCGTACAAGTGACTGACGTGACTCTCGAAGTCCGAGTCGGCGATATAGGTGAAGTCGCCCACGATGATATGGGGATTCTTTATGGTGGGCCTCACATAGATTTCTTTGTCATATCCCGCTATAGGGTGGATAGTATTAGGATTGGGAGTTATCGTATTCATAGGATATATTATTTTCGAGCTATGGTTAGGAAATGAGGACTCATGCCCATCATTTCGGATTCCGATTCGGTGATACGAACAATATCGAGCAAACGGTTACGACTGGCTTCATCTTCCCATTTTTCGGTCAGATGGGGGGTAAACCAAATACATCCTTCAACGGCGATACTTTTCTCGACTTTGAAACCGGCTTCACCAATCTCTTTTTCCATTTCAGCAGCAGTAGTGAAATAAGCTTCTGATATAAACTTTGGATATTATTTTGGACGGATATGGTTTCCTGTAACCATTTCGTCCTCAATCATCTTAAAGTATATGGGATCATCAATAAAATTGTTTTTCTCACCATAGACGGCTAAAGCCCAAGTGGCTGAACTAAATTTAGATATACCGGCGGAAACTAATAAGCCCCCTGGGACAAGGACTCTATAAGCTTCTGACAAGGATTTCATCCTTTCTTCTTTTTTAAGAAGATGGTATTGTGGACCCATGAGCAGAACCACATCAGCGCTTTGGTCGGGACGATTCACTCTAAGAGCGTTACCTGTTTCGGCGATAAAGGAACAATCTTTCATCATTTCTTTTTTGGCATATTCCACTGCCGAATCGGCTAATTCGATGAGGTGAACCTCGTTATTATTCTTTGCGAGCCATGCTGAATATATTCCTATACCGCCACCAATATCATAGATAATATTGCCACTATCGATATAACGTGATAGTATCTCTTTGGTTCTATAAAACTCAACAATACCTAAACCTCTTTCGAGCCGTCCGATTTCAGCACCATTATTATAGAAGTCGTAAATTTCGTTTATATCATTCAGGAATTTTAATATTTAAAAATGACTCAAATTGAAGAATTTGTTCAGAACGTGAAGGGTGAAATAGTAGATGCTCAAAGTCACGTTTTTTTTGTTGCATATCAATATGAGACATAGTTTCCAAAATGGCTGTTTTAAGCTCGGATGAAGAACCAATACCACATTTCTTTTCAAGAAAGTTGTAATTTGGTTCTGTCTTTTGCCAAAGGAACATAACATCATAAAAATCTCTCCCTTTTGCTCGAGCAAGAAGCGCTGTCAATTTCATGGAAAGAAGCACATCATTTCCCGGTACTGGAACTGAAAATACAAAACCCAACCTATTGACTAGTCCCATCTTATTTTCATAATCTACTCCTTGATTCTGAGCTTCAATTTTCATTAAAAATCGTTCATCACGATGTCCTATAAAACCTAATTCAAAAAGCAATTCTGGAAAATAAATGCTTCGACGAAAGGCCGTTAACTGAGGTTTTTCCTTATCACGGACCTCAATACGAAGCCCATGAAGTTTTAAATAGTCAACAATCGTATCTGTCAAAGTCAAAAAATCGTCTTGACTCATTGATTTACAATCAAAATCAAGGTCTTCTGAAAACCTGTCAATTCCTTGTATCAATCGAAGATTTGTTCCACCAATAAATGCCAATCTTGTAACATATGGTGAGCGACTTATAAATTCCAAAGCCAAAAGCTCCACATACTCTTTCAATATATATTTTTGGAAAACTTTATTATTGGTTATTAGAGGTGGATAAAAACCAAGAAGTTCATTAATTTCTATCATAACTCATATGTTTTTATCAATAAATTAACTCGATTTGTCAAAGCTTTGCTGCCGATTTTCTCTATCATCGAAAGCATTTTGTTCTTGTTTAATTTTTCGTGCATCCAATCTTCATCAAAACGCAAATCTATCATAGCTTGTTCTGTATTATACTGAGGATAAAGATATAATAGGTCAACAATAGCTTTTTCGGGTGATGCCAATAGAAAACTATTTCCATCCGATAACATTTTAAGTTCGTAACCAAAAAACAATTTTGGCGAGATGGTTTGATAGCTATACTCTCCTATAATATTATGATATGATGCTGTACGATTGGTTGTTACAGAAGTTATACATAATACTGATTCAGGAATAATTTCATAATATGAAAGTGCATAATGGAGACTAATATAAGATGGTTCATATCAAGAAACGCTGCAAAAATACATCTTTTCTTGAATAAATACATAGATATCATTAATCTATTCATAAATAATTATTATTTCTTGAACCGCTGCATAGGTGGCTACCGCAGCAATGAGGATGCCTGGGATTATAATAGGGATAAACTGTATTGCTATAGGTAATAAGAACAACATCCCCCCTGTGATTTTATTGGCGATGGTGTGCGGCATTTCTATTCGATGATGGCGGACGAGACCCATTATAAGACTGACTAGTTTGATGAGCACAATAAAGGCTATCCAAATCCACAACCATCTTGGAAGGACAATTTCAGGAAGAATAACAATAAAACAGACTATGACAAACATTAGGTCGGCTATGCTGTCGATGAGCTCCCCTCTCCTACTGGTGGCCTGGAGTCTTCGTGCTAAGAAACCATCCAACATGTCAGAGATGCCAGCCCAGACATACAATATCCAAAAGTATGTTCCAAAAACAGGGCATAGCAACAACAGAATTGCTGCTATGCCCCGAGTAATCGATAAGATATTTGGAATTGACTTCATCAGTGTGCTACCATCACACGATGTGTGGTAAGTTGTCCCTTCGTATCTTCAACTTGAAGGAGATAGATGCCTTCGCTCATATCTGCACAGGACAAAACTGAATCCGAAATCGTCTTGACCAGTTGTCCCATAGCATTGTAAACCATTACCTTGGCTACATCAACACCCTGAATAAGAATTTGATTGTCGGCAGGGTTCGGGAAGACAAGAATACCTGAATTATCAGCAACAACACCTTCATATTCAATTAATTCAGTGCTGAATGTAAAGCCACGACAGAGTTGATTGTCGGTGAGGAACTGAAGAGTGAGAGCACCCGACTTGGAGACGACGTCGATATCGCCACGTACCAACACAGCACCACGGTCGAAGCATGAACCGGTATATTCAGCTAAGATTTCACCATCGGTGGTGGTACCATCATACACTCTCAAGACATCAAGGTCGTTGATATAATGTGAACCTGTCAACTTCACAAACTGTCCTGGTTCTGGATTGTTGATGGTAAGGACACCTGTCCAATAAGGACCATAGAGTCCATTCTGATAATCCTGGGTATAGATATAGCCGAAGGCAGGGGTAATGCTTTCGTGACCTTCTGTTGGAAATTCATAGAAGAATCCTACTGAATCGATGTCATGCGAAGCACCGCCTATGCCAGCCTCGTTGGTGGCGAAGATATTGTATTCATAGATGCCTGTGCAAGGCACTTCGTCAATCCAAGTCATCTCAGCACCAGGTTCAAGACCTTCTTCAATCACTGCAACCTCATTGCCATCTCTCCAGATGATGATAGAAGTGAGTTCTGTTGGTTCACCGCCAACAGTGGTGGCAGGATTGGTCCAAACGAGCGTGGATTCCAGCAAATCAACGGCACCCGTTGCGCTGAAATCAGTAGGAGTAGCTGGAGTAGCATTGTTGCATTCAGGAGTAAATACCAAGAAGTCTAACTCACCCGAATAGGTGATGACGCCGCCAAAGCCTTCATAAACCAAAAAGCCATTGGGGTCGTAAAGCAGAAAATAGCAGAAGATGTCGTCGGCACCTTCAACCCAGTGACAGGTGAGTTCTTCCTTTGGAAGGGTAAGGGTGGCTTCACCATCGAATTCACCGTCAGCCAGAGCACAGGTGTTGACTACTTCACCATTGCCGTTGATGAAATCAATACGAGCACCTTCCCAACCAGGATGAGAGGCATAGGTACGCTTGTGCATCTCGATGTAATAATCGCAAGTTTCATCAGCAAAGCAGCTGATACCAAGGAGCATCATCCCCAATAAGAGGACGTTTCTGAAAATGGAGAGTTTGTTCATAGTTTAATGTTTAGTTTATATTACTTATTTATCATTCTAACTTAATGGCCAATGGTAGTCATCCACCACATCGGAGTTTCACGGGTATCGCCGTGCGACATGGTTGACACTTGTGTAGCATAGTTATCGTAGTTATATTCGATTTCGTTTTGAGGATATTCCATACGCATGGAAGTCAGCTTCGCATGGTTGGTGGTGGTAGGCGTTTGCCAGGTACGGCGAGCCAGAGCCCAGGCTTCCCATGGCTGACGGAAGAGGTTGAGCCAACGTTGCTGATAAATCATCTTGAGATAGAACTCCTGACTACCATCGTATTCAGGATTCATCCAAACTGCATAATTCATCACATTAGCAGCCATATTGTTACTCCAATCCCAAACACTCAGATTGCCTGTATAAGCAGAATATTGAGGATAGAAATAAGTCCAACGACTGGTATTCTGAGGCATATGAGTCCAGAAGAGGAAGGACTGGTAAACGCCAGCACGAATCGACTCATCAGCATTCATAGGAGGAGTGATGCCACCGATATTACGCACTTCAATCTCAGCCTTCATAAAGAGCACATCAGCATAGGTGATGAGAATCTGAGGGATATATTTCTCATCACGGGTGAGATAGTAGTTGAAAGGAGAATAGAGACAAGCAGGTCCTTTGAAGGTGTAGTTGGCATCGCGTGACTGGGCGTAAGGTGAACCGCCTTCTGTAGGTGTTTCAGCGGTACGGATTTGTGGATAAGGCTTCCAAGCTCCATCCGGGAAGGTGTCGGTCTTGTGACTCGTATCGAAGAAGATAAAGGTTCTATAATCGAAGATGCCACTGCCATCCTGGTCATCAGTTGAAGAGAGACAACTGAAAATCGTCTCGCCCATACGGAGATTCTTATGTTCACGGAAAGCCCAGTTTACATCCCAACTGGTACCAAGGACAGATGGCCAGAGACAGATACCACCACCCGTGGCTACGCCACCTGAACTGCTCATCGAAGTGTAGATAAAGTTATAAGCGTTGACCAGTAAAGGCGTAGCATAGTCAGGGTCCTTGTCGTACATACGCAGTCCGTGACGAAGGATGAGTGAGTTAGCAAACTCGGCCCATTGCGTATAGTTGTTGTTGAGCAACACCTCATAAGGTAACTTATAATAGGTATTGCCATCCAGGGTAGTGTCGGCATCGGAGAGAAGTATGTCGCGCGACCATACAAGCTCTTCGAGAAGGCTCTTATAGATACTCTCCTGAGTGTCCCATGCAGGTTTCATATATTCCTGAGAAGAAGCACCTTCCCAGATACGACCCGCTTGGGTGTAAGGCATATCGCCAAAGATATCGGTGACTTTAAAAGTCTTATAAGCCTTTAAGACATTTAATTGAGCACGAACCTTATCGCAGATAGCCTGGTCGTTTTGAGTCTCACAATAGCTATCGAATCTTCTTTCAATTTCTCTGATATTGGAAAGAGAGTTGTAATAGTTCGACCATACAGCAGCCGTTCCAATTTGTGAGTTACCCCAAGCATCGGAAGTGAGAGCTCCCAGTTCCGTTTCAGGATACCATATCTCATTTTGAAGATAGAACATCTCGTTGGAGTTTTGTTGTAAGGAACTGACAACTCCATTAAACAAAGCCTCTATAGTGGTCCCTGTAGGAGAGAATGGATTCTGATTCATCTCTTCGAAATCTTTCGTACAAGAGCAGAAGAACAGGGCTAATACGCTGACAAATATGATATTTCTTTTCATGATAGATACGATTTGATGGTGAATTAGAGATTGACTTTAAGGGTAAGCATGATAGACCTTGTTCCGGGATAGGAAGCATATTCAAGACCTTGAGCGTTGCCCGAACCTTGTGTACCTTCTGGGTTGATGTTATCGGGAAGGGTCTTATAGAAATAGAACAAGTCGCGTCCCACCAGTGAGAGGGAAGCTTGTTTGAAGAAACTCTGTTTATCGAGTAATTTATGAGGAAAATCATAAGTCAGAGAGAGTTCACGTAACTTAACCCAGGTATTATTGACGATGCCTGGAGTAGTCAGGAAGTTACCCCATCCACCAAAGTTAGGCATGTATTTGTAGTAATAGTGGACTACATTCTCGTTGAGGTATGCATTACCCGTTTCTGTATTGATGCAATAGCCAGGAAGGACAATACCATAGTTACCAAGGAAGTTTCCATCAGCATCATAGTATGGAAGACCATTGCCTTCGCGTTCATACAAAGTCTCGAGACTTTGTCCCGTCTGCATGGCCACGACATAAGAGCCGCAGTAAATCTGACCGCCTAACTTCGCATCGATAAGAGCATAGAGTGACCAGTTTTTATAGGAGGCTCTCATATTGATACCACCGGTGACCCATGGAGCGCAGTTGCCGACAGGCACTCTGCTGTCGGTCTTCAGATATTCTGTACCTTCTTCGTTGATGAGAGGGAGGGCATTGCCGTTAGCATCGTAGAAAGGACCTACAACGGTACCATCGCCCATTGTATAGCTGTATACGTAATCCCATCCGTAGATGGTACCATATTCTTCGCCTTCTTCGACAGCGATAGCAGGACCATTGGAACCCCAGATTTCTGACAGCATATACATGTTAGAACCAGCAAGGTCGACAATCTTATTCTTGTTGCGAGCGATGTTCAGACCTACCTGAACTCCGTAGTCTTTTCCTTGAGCGATATCATAGGTCATGATAGCCTCGATACCCTTATTGGTGACGATACCCGTGTTGATGGTGACGTTGCTTGCACCTGACGAAGGAGCCAGAGGTGATGAGAGGATTTGATCCCATGAGTAGATGTCGTAATAGGTGAAGTCCATATTGAAACGAGCACCGAGACCGAGGTCAAAGCCCACTTCATAGGAACGCTGACGCTGTGGTTTCAGTTCCAGAGGAGGAACCGTGGTAGGCAGTGTAGCAGAGAGCTGATGACCGAAAGAGGTGGTGTTATAGGTGTAGGTAAGCTGATAAGGGTCAGTATCGCTAGCAGTCTGTGCCCAAGAGCCTCTCAACTTCAAGAAGTTGATAGGACCCCATTTCCATTGTTTGAAAGCAGAGGTAGGGACAAAGCTTAAAGTAGTGGAAGGATAGAAATAACTGTTGTTGGTGATAGGCAAGGTAGATGACCAGTCGTTACGTCCTGTGACATCGAGGAAGAGCCAGTCGCTATAGCTGAGATTCAAGAAAGCATAGGCTGAGTTGACTTGTTTTTCCCATCTTGATTCTCCGAAGGTGCGTTCTGTTGCGTTGGAGTAGTTGTAGATGGTATAGAGGTTTGCATAAGCCCAAGTACCTGAACTACCGTTGAGACCTTCGCGATAGCCATAATACTGTTCACCGCCAACGGAGAAACGAACATTGAACTTCGAATCGAAGATTTTTTCTTTATAGGCAGTGATGAGGAAGTCCATGTCACGTGTGATGGAGCTAGACTTGCTCTTTGAATAGTAGCCACCGGCCATGCCGTCGATGGTAGTAGGTTTATTTTTCGTAGTATAGTTATCATTGTTCCAATCCAAGGCGACTTTTGCGGTGGCGCTCAGCCAAGGAGTGATGTCGTACATGAGGCGGATGGAACCATACATCTTGTCGCGGTCGAGTTCGGTATTATTGTTATAGAACGACCAGAAGGTATTGCTATAGATATAGTTATAAGGATAGCCGCTGAACTCGTTCATGGTGCCGTCGGGATTCTCATAGGTAGTGCTTTCGATACCCTGCCAGCTACGAGGCCAGCTATAAAGCAGACCTTTGTTGAAGTTGCTATAAGATTCACCAATAAGAGGTGAGTTGAGACGATAGTAGTCGAGATAGGTGAACGACACATCAGCTTTGATTTTTTCGGAGACATTGATAAGCGTACCTACGTTTACGGTAGTCTGGCGGAGGTTACAGTTATCGATGATAGCATCGGTACGAGAGTCGGTAAACGACACGCGGATGCTTCCGAAGTCACCGGCATTTTGGAACGAGATGTTATTGTTGAAAGTATGGCCGTTACGATAGAGCATGCTGAGGTTATCGGGTTGTGGAGAGTATTGGCGTACTACTCCATCCCACCATTTCACGCTTTCGCCATTCATTTCAGGACCCCAGCTAACGGCGCCTCCATAGTATCCGAAAGTGGTGTTGGTAGGTTCACCTTCGGGACCGTTATCGACGCTGTAGATACCTGGATATTCATAGACTTGGTTACCATTTTCATCGGTCATGCCTTCGATAGGAGTCAGGGTAGGTGTGCTGAAGGAGATAGGTCCGCCTGCACCGTATTTATTTTGTACGGAACGATAGAGATAAGGCTCTGTTATTTTATAGCTGGAAGAATAGGTGATACCCAAACCACGTTGTTTGCTACCTTTCTTGGTAGTGATGAGCAGCACGCCATTACCACCGCGGGAGCCATAAAGAGCAGCGGCAGTAGGACCTTTCAAAATGTCGATGTTCTCGATATCTTCTTGGTTGATATTATTCAGTGCTGTACCCCAGTCACGACCACCACTCCAGTCGGTGACGCCACCTTCGTTTGTCATAGGAACACCATCGACAACGATGAGAGGTTGGTTATCACCAAAGATGCTGTTATTACCACGGATGACGATACGAGAAGCACCACCATCGACACCAGTAGGGTTGATGATTTGTACACCGGCAGAACGACCGCTCAATGCGCTGATGACGCTGCCGGAACCTGACCTTGCAATCAGGTCGCCACCGATTTCCTGGGTAGCATAACCTAACTCACGTTTTTGACGTTTGATACCTAAAGCCGTCACGACTACGTCGTCGAGCATCTGTGCATCTTGGTCCAAAGTCACGTTGATTCTATTCTTTCCTTTCACAGGAATTTCCTGCGTGGTAAAGCCCACGAAGCTGAATACCAAGGTACCTTTCGAATCAACAACGATTGTATAATTACCATCGATATCGGTTACGGTGCCAACATCCGCATTCTTCACTTTCACGGTGACGCCTGGCAGGCCGTATCCGTCATCACTTGAGATGACCTTTCCTGTCACACTGATGTTTTGTGCCTGTGTGATTAAAGGAAAGAACACTATAAACAACCAAAAAAATCGTAAAATTTTATTATTCATATATATAATATTTAAT
>X415_White_Rhinoceros__coassemble_222_pt1 | contig 15286 bp, 7 predicted proteins | sample X415_White_Rhinoceros__metabat2_low_PE_005 | metagenome-assembled genome bin X415_White_Rhinoceros
CTCTGAATTCCCAAGAGGGAATCGAGAACGTGACCACATCAGAAATGGCTAATGAAGCTAATGTGATGGAACAAAAAGATAACATTGAACAAAACGAACAGGCTGTAGAAGCTGTGGCTGAACAGCAGCTCCCTGAAATTGAGATGGTAAATGAAGAGGAGGAAGAAGAGGAGCTTGTTGAAGACATCACTCAAAGCCTCGAAGGAAAGACCAAGGAAGAGTTGGCCGCCATGCTCGAAGAGATTGTGAAAGAAGCTGACGTTACGAAGATTAAGAACAACGTCACTGCCATTAGAGTCCGTTTTATGCAACTCAACAAGGAGGACATGGACCGCGAATATGAGGCTTTCCTGACGGATGGCGGAGAAAAAGACACTTTCCAACACGTACAGGACGAGAGCGAACGCCGCTTCAATGCTGCATTCGGCATCTTCAAGGCCAACAGAGCTAAGCAAAACGAAATCATCGATGCTCAGAAGAACGAGAATCTCGCTCAGAAGCAAGCTCTCCTCGAAGAGTTGAAGCAACTCATCGATTCTGATGAAACCTTAAAGCAGACCTATGATGACTTCAAGACCATCCAAGAAAAATGGAAAGCCATCGGACAGGTTCCAGCTACCGAAAATGCCAACCTTTGGAACACCTATCATTTCCTCGTTGAGAAATTCTTCGACAAAGTCAATATGAATCGCGAACTCCGTGACCTTGACATGAAGAAGAACCTCGATGCAAAAGTAGTCCTCTGTGAAAAAGCCGAAGAACTTCTTGACGAAAAGTCGATGACCAAGGCCTTCAGAGCTCTCCAGAAGCTCCATGAGGAATGGAAAGAAATCGGTCCAGTTCCACAAGATAAGAAAGACGAAATCTGGGAACGCTTCAAAGCAGCTACCGACAAGATTAACTCAATCCGTCGTGAGCACTATGCTAAGATTCAAGAAGAACAGAATGCCAACCTCGAGACCAAGACCGCTCTGTGTGTCAAGGCAGAAGAACTTCTGAACGAAGAAAGCACCAATATCAGCAACTGGCAGAAGAAAGCCGACGAACTCAGCGAACTCTTCAAGGTATGGAAGACCATCGGTCCTGCCGCCAAGAAAGAGAACGAAGAAATCTGGGCTCGTTTCAAGGGCACCATGGATAACTTCTTCGCCAAGAAGAAGGAATTCTTCTCAACTTTGAAAGACCAACAGACTGAGAATCTTGAACGTAAGATTCAACTCTGCGTTGAAGCCGAAGGTCTTCAGGAATCAACCGAATGGAAGAAAGCTACTGAACAGCTTAAGAAAATCCAAGAAGAATGGAAGACCATCGGTCCTGTTCCAAAGCGCCATGCCGACAAGGTTTGGAAGCGCTTCAGAGCAGCTTGCGATACCTTCTTCGGTCGTAAAGCCGAGCACTTCAGCGGCCTGAAGGGTGAAGAAGATGCCAACCTCAATGCAAAACAGCAGATTATCGAACAGCTGAAGAACTTCGAACTGAAGCCAAGCCGTAACGAGAATATGGATGCCATCAAGGCTCTCCAGAAACAATGGATTGAAATCGGCCACGTTCCGATGAAGGTCAAAGACGCCATCAACAGCGAATACCGTAAGGCTGTCGATGCTATCTTCGACAAGATGAGAAGCAACCAAAACGAAATCTCTACCAACGAATATAAAGAAATGGTAGCTGGTCTCAAAGATGACCCTGAGTCAAACGATAAGATGAGAAGAGAGAGAAATACCCTCGCTACGAAGATTCAGAAACTCCGCGACGAGATTGCCGTTCTCGAAAACAACATCGGTTTCTTCTCCAAGAGCAAGAACTCAGAACTCATGAAAGCTGAATTCGAAAAGAAAATCAACAAAGCCAAGAACGACCTTAAGGTCCTCGAAGCAAAACAAAAAATCCTCAACGACTAATCTTAGAAGTTAGCTTATAAAAAAAGCCTTCCGCTCACGCGGAAGGCTTTTTTATTCTATTATCGAGTCTCTCTTATACTATCTAACAAGTTTGCTGACACCCCAACTACCATTATAAGCCTTAACGATATAAGTGCCAGTTGCTAATTGACTTACATCAAGACGAGACTGGTCAGAAGTCATGACAACACGACCGTTCTGATCAAGAATCTCAACACGACGTAAACCCTCCATTCTTACGTTGATAATATCAGTTGATGGGTTAGGGTAGACCTCAATCATCTGAGCAGGTTCTTCTGCCACAGCAGCTTCAACTCCGATATAATCATAGATAAAGTCGCAAACCCAAACAAGGTTGCCACCATCATCAGCTGCTTCCCAACCATAACCAATAGGTCTGTTGACATAGGTGTCCCATTTGACATCTTCGGGATCTACAGGAATGATGCAACGGTCGTATGGGAATTCAAGGTCGTATTGATAGCTGACACGGTCAACGACTCCTGTGCTCACGTAAGTCTCACGAATGGAGGTGTTGCCAGCTGCATCGTAAGTAAACACATAGGATTTATCCAATACCCAAGCATATTGATAATAGTAGAAATCAACTCTTGTGCATTGGTCAGCAGCATTATAGGTATAAACGGTCTTCGACACGTCGCTCCAACCACTGCCACCCCATGGGTCATTCTGAGTTTCAAGAAGCTGAGTCAGTCGGCCTTGAGCATCGTAGGTATACGTACCACGCATAAACTCCTCACCAACAAAATACATCATATAATCAGTAATCTTATTGTCAGCATTGTAATGATATTCATAACGTCCCCCTAAATCGAAGGTTGCACCATTATCGAAGCTGTTGTAATTCTCTCTTGAGATGCGGTTATGATTTGCATCGTATTCATAGTTGATATACCATGTATAAGCCCAGATGTTGCCAAGCAACTGGTGGTTTCTGATTTTGATACAATTGTCGTTGTCGTCATAATAGAAGGTATCTCTCAGATGCAAAGGCTCATCACCTAACATATCGTCAATCTCATATGCATAGAGCCGATTTTCGTTATCATAGTGATACTGAGTGGATTCCAGTTCGTCGCTTGAATAGAATCTATCCAAGCAATAAAAATCCTGAGCCCACACAAGGGCAGGAGCAACTAAAAAAAGTAGTAAAAATGCTTTCTTCATATTTATAAAATTAATTTATATTTTTTATCAAAGATTTACGGATGACGGATGCATCGAGGCCGCGACGTTTCACATAGTCGCGAAGCTGTTCCTCGTCAATCTTACCGATACTGAATGGTTTTGCATTTCGGAAGATGAGACCGCATTCAGCTTCTTCTGGGACAATCATATCACTATCCAGAAGTCTCATATCGGTTCGTTTTTCCACTTCGAGTATTTGGAACACTTCACGTTTAAGGGTATGGTCTGGAGTAGCGGGATAGCCAAATGCCAGGCGAGAGCCTTCATAGTTCTCCAAATCAATGTCAACATCTTTTTCGAAGCCCCACATCATACGACGCACATAGAGATGCACATATTCAGCAAAAGCTTCGGTCAAGCGGTCCGTGAGGAATTTCGCCATAAAGGCCTTGTATTCATCACCTTGTGATTTATATCCTTCGTAGAGTTCTTTCAAACCCACACCCGCAGTGAGGGCGAAGCAGGCTAAGCAATCATTTTCCGTTGCCACATAATCAGCAAGGCAACGATGACTTGTACCATTGGTCTGATTACGAAGCATAGGCAATGTATATTCGCGTCCCGATTTATCGATAAGACAGATGTCGTCGCCATCGCGATAGGCATCGAAGATTCCAACTACAGCTTGAAGTTGTACAAGATGATTGGCCTTCATCGACTGGAGCATCTCTTGAGCATCGTTATAGAGGTGTTGGGCTTCCTGACCTTTCTTCTCGTCGTTGAGAATCTCAGGATAACGACCAGCGAGTCCCCATTCAGCGAAGAACATAGACCAGTCGATATACGACTCTACGCGAGCGATGTCGACGTCAATAAAATTCTGAATGCCTTTTACCTTTGGAGCGACCACCTCATTGACAGGGAGATACTGTCGAGCTGCTCGAGCTTCCTTCAAGCTAACGAGATTTTGGTTCTGGCGACTCTCAAACTGTTCTCTGAGTTGCTGTTGACGTTGTTTCAGAAGGGCTTTTGCCACGGTAGCGTTTTTCCCGAGGAGGTCATTCAGCACTTTGACATTTGCTGATGCATTATCGGAATGTGCTACTACTCCCGAATAATGAGGTGCCATCATGACAGCAGTATGGAGGGCAGAGGTTGTGGCGCCACCTACAACAATCGGGATGGTCAAGCCAGCACGTTCAGCTTCTTGACAGACCACTTTCATCTCTTCGAGGGATGGGGTAATCAGTCCACTGAGGCAGATGGCATCAGCATTCTTTTCGATGGCCTCTGCGATAATGGTTTGTGGTTCCACCATGACCCCAAGGTCGTATACCTTGTAGCCATTACATGTCATGACCACTGTCACGATATTTTTTCCTATATCATGGACATCGCCTTTCACGGTAGCCATGATGATAGTTCCTAGTTTCGATTGTTCCTCATTGGCTTCCATCAACGGAGTCAGCACTGATACGGCCTCTTTCATGACACGGGCGCTCTTCACTACCTGTGGCAGGAACATTTTACCTTGGCCAAACAGTTCGCCCACCTTTTCCATAGCAGGCATGAGATAACTATCAATGATTTGCAGAGGAGTCTTTCCGGAATAGAGAGCCTCATTCACATCGAAGGCGATATATTCTGTTACACCATGTTGCATGGCATAGCTGAGACGTTCATTTAGGGCGAGTCCACGCCATGATTCATCAGCCGTCTTAGTCTCAGGTGACGCTTGTGCAGCATCTTTGAGTTGTTGCGCTTTTTCGATAAGGCGTTCTGTAGCATCGGGGCGACGGCATAGGATGACATCTTCAACGCGTTCAAGGAGTTCGGGTTCGATATCTCCGTACACTTTCAATCCTTGAGCATTGACGATTGCCATATCCATTCCAGCTTTGATAGCATGATAAAGGAAGGCCGAATGCATTGCTTCACGTACGGCGTTATTGCCACGGAATGCAAATGATAGGTTGCTGACACCGCCTGATGTCTTGGCATAAGGCAGATTCGTCTTAATCCATGCCACTGCATCGATGAAGTCCTTGGCATAGCGGTCATGGGCTTCGATACCTGTGGCGACGGCGAGGATATTAGGGTCGATGACGATATCTTCAGCAGGGAATCCCGCATTTACAAGGAGTGAATAGGCTCTTTGTGCCAGTGTGATTTTTCGTTCATAGCTATCGGCCTGACCATTTTCATCGAAGAGCATTACCACCACGGCAGCGCCATATTGGTGTATCTTCATGGCACGTTGCACAAACAGTTCTTCACCTTCTTTGAGGGATATGCTGTTGACGATGCATTTACCTTGGACCAGCTTCAGTCCTGTCTCAAGGGTTTCCCATGAGGAGGAGTCGAGCATGATAGGCACTCTGATGATTTCTGGGTCGGCTGTCATCAGTGACAGGAAGCGGTGCATAGCTTGGGGACCGTCGATAAGGGCGGCATCCATGCAGACGTCCACCATCTGGGCACCGGCCTCAACCTGAGCACGGGCTACTGAGAGAGCTTCGTCGTAATGACCTTCACGGATGAGTTTGGCGAATTTGGCAGAGCCAGCCACATTGGTACGTTCACCAATGTTTACGAAGTTGAATTCTGGTTTGATGACAAGAGGTTCAAGTCCGCTGAGTCTCATCTCGTGGCGAGATTCAGGAAGTGGGCGAGGGGAGTAGTCGTTTACGATGGCAGCGAGTCGTTCGATGAAGGTTGGAGTCGTTCCGCAGCAACCGCCGACCATGTTGACCAAACCGCGTTGCATATATTCTTCGAGGTCTTCCGCAAAGAGGTCTGGGGTCTGGTCATATCCACAGCTGATATTGGGTAAACCAGCGTTAGGATAGACGCATACGTTACATTCAGCGATGTTTGAAAGACGTTCAACGAAAGGCATGAGCTGTCGTGCTCCGAGACCGCAGTTTAGACTGACTGCCAGAGGTTTACAGTGACTGATGCTAGTATAGAACGCTTCAACGGTCTGTCCCGACAGCGTACGACCGCTTTGGTCTGAGAGGGTACCTGAGACGATGATAGGCAGGCGGCGGTTTATTTTCTTAAAGACCTCTTCGGCGGCGAAGAGAGCCGCTTTAGCATTCAGCACATCGAAGAAAGTCTCTAGTTGAATCAGGTCGACGCCACCTTCGATAAGACCCTCAATTTGAGTAGAGTAGGCGAGTACCAGTTCATCAAACGACACCTCACGAGCGCCGGAGTCTTCGACGTTGACAGCTATGGAGGAAGTCTTGGAGGTAGGACCTACGGAGCCACCGACAAAGCGCGGTTTATCGGGAGTTAAAGCAGTATAACGGTCTGCAACAGAGCGTGCAACCTTAGCAGCGGCCATGTTGATGGACTTGACATAATCCGACAGTTGATAGTCGGCCAAGGAGAACGCATTGGCGTTGAAGGTGCATGTTGTGACGATATCTGAGCCAGCCTTAAGATACTGTTCATGGATGTTTTCGATGACGTCGGGGCGTGTCAGAGGAAGGATGTCGTTACAACCTTTCAGAGGCACGGGATGTTTAGCGAATCGATAGCCTCGGAAATCCTGTTCTCCGAGGTTAAATTTCTGAATCATAGTACCCATGCCGCCATCAAGGAGCAGGATTCTTTGCTTTAGGATATCGTTCAGTGATGTCATTATATTATGTTAATTAGAATGGCAGGTCGTCAGCATTGCCGGCTGGAGTGAAATAGTCAGCAGGCTGAGCAGTTTGTTGCTGAGGTTGTGGTTGTTGGTGAGCAGCTTGTGGTGTATAAGAAGCTTGTGGCATCTGGCCAGGCATTTGGCCAGGCATTCCAGTTTGATTTGTCACGCCTGGTGTATAGGGGTCGAATCTCCATGCACGGACGTCTGTATACCATTTATTATTGAACTCACGAGATTCCACTGTAATCTGAGCTCTAACCATCTGACCAGGTTGCATAGCCTTGGCTTCGTCGACTTGATTTGTCCAGCAAAGCAGACATACGGTTCTTGGGAATTGTTCATCAGTTTCAATGATGAGTTCTTGTTTACGCCATGGTCCACGTGCGCTTGTTCCTTCAATATAAGCGCCTAATTTAACAACTTTACCAGTAATTTCCATAATGTACTATATTTTAATGAATTATATAATCAAAGAAAGCTGAGATTTGTGTATTTCTCAGCATTTTATTTGGTCTGCAAATATACTCATATATTTCGCATTCTACAAGACCTGTGGAAAACTTTTCCAATGTTTTTTTGAAACCACTTTTCAAATATAATCAATATTATGTTAAATAGATAATTTATAACTCTTAACTCAGGACTCCTAACAAAAAAAGCTCCCCACTTTCGCAGGGAGCTTTTTTATTAGATTGTTATTTAAGATTACTCTTCGTCCAGAGCTTTAGCTTCGTCATTCATCTTGAGGTTGACATACATGCTCTTCAAGACTTGTTTGATTTCTGGTGAAGGAGCTGCATCGTAAGCTTGCTTCACAAATGGAAGTCCGGTGCGAACGAGTTCTTCTGCCTGACCAACGAGTTCATCGTATCTTGCGATTTCAGCTGCTGAGAATCCAGTGATTTCGTTAGCTTCTGCCTTCAGCTTGTTGGACATGTTGATGTACAAAGCGCCGAGGTTGTAAGCAGCATCGATGTAGTTAGGATTGACATTGATAGCTTCCATGTAGTATTCAATAGCCTTATCACTGTTGTAGATGTCGCTCTTATCGTCACCATACAAAGTACCGAGGATAAAGAGAATTGATGCATTGCTTGGGTCCATAGCTTGGAGCTGAACGAGGTCGTTGATGGCTTCTTCACCCTTACCTTGCTTCAGGAAGATGTTTACCTTTTCGATAATCATGCTTGGATCGTTCGGGAATTTTTCAAGACCGGTCTGAATCATCTCAAGAGCCTTAGCTTCGTCGTTAAGACCGTTATAGCAAGCTGCCATGTTCTTGTAGAGGTCAACTTGGTTGTAGCCAAGGTTCTGCAAATCGATATAGCTGCTGATAGCGTCGTTAAACATATTTCCTCTCTGATATGCAAGAGCTGCATTGATAAGAGCCATCGTATCAGGTGCTGCACCACTCAGTGACACTTCGTATGACTTTCTGAAATTGACAGCTGCGGTTGGATAATCCTGGTTGTTGAAACCGTTGACACCAGCCTGGAAATACTGAACCATGATATTGGCAACACGTGGATAAATATCCTGAGCATTGTCCTTTGCAAATGCTGGGTCAGTAGTAACGCACTTGTTGAGTGATTCATAAGCCTTTTCAAGAGCATCTGGATAGTTTGCAGCAAGAGCTGGGTCCTGATGAACATTGAGATAAATCATGCCTCTGTAAAGCCATGCCTGTGCCTGATCCTTTAATTTCATGCCAAGGAATTGTTCGTGGTTAACGCACTTTTCGATGGATTCTACAGCCTTGTCAAATTGACCGTTTTTATTGTACATGTAGGCATTCGTACGATCGGTCTTCTGTGCCATTGCCATGTTAGCAACGAGAGCGGCTGCCATTAAAAAAACTACTTTCTTCATTTTAATTCGTTATTTAAATGTTATACAATTCAATTTTTGCTACGAAGACGGACTAATTCATCAAATATTGTTCCATTATTCTTCAGTCCGTCATCTTCTCCTTATTCCTGATTGTTATTGTCTTAATTTTCAGATACGTTCTCCTCTCCTACTTTTGTTTCCTCAGCAGGGGTCTCCCCTTCTACAGGTTCGATAGGATTGCCATCCTCATCCAGTAAGATTTCTTCTTCGTCGTCATCTTCTCTCTTCACCTTGGTGATAGCTGCAATCTTATCGTTGTTTCTCAAGTCGATGAGTTTAACGCCTTGCGTTGCTCTACCCATGACACGAAGCGTGTCAACACCAATACGGATAAGGATACCTGACTTGTTGATAATCATAAGGTCGTCCTCGTCGGTAACATCCTTAATAGCGATGAGTTCGCCTGTCTTATCAGTGATATTCAAGGTCTTGACTCCCTTACCACCTCTATTGGTGATACGATAGTCTTCAATATCACTACGTTTTCCATAGCCATTTTCGGAGACAACCAAAACGGTCTGTTCTGAATTATTGATGCAAATCATGCCAACGACTTCATCCTGTTCAGATGCCAAGGTGATACCCTTCACGCCGGAAGCGGTACGGCCCATTGGACGGACAGTGCTTTCATTAAAGCGGACTGCCTTGCCCGACTTCAGAGCCATCAGCACCTCGTCGTGACCGCTGGTCAGACATGCAGTCAGCAGCTCATCATCTTCACGAATGTTGATGGCATTGATACCAGCCTTACGTGGACGTGAGTATGCCTCGAGCGAGGTCTTCTTGATAATACCCTTCTTGGTACACAAGATGACATAGTTGTTATTGATGAATTCTTCATCCTTCAAATCCTTGACATTAAGACTGGTGATAATCTTATTGTCCTTATCGAGGTCTAACAAGTTCTGGATAGCTCTTCCCTTGCTGCTCTTGCCTTCTTCTGGAATCTCGAAAGCTCTGAGCCAGTAGCACTTACCTTGTTCAGTAAAGAACAACAGGTAATTGTGGTTGGTGCAGGTGAAGATGTGCTCGATGAAGTCGGTATCACGAGTTGATGAGCCTTTCGAGCCCTTACCTCCCCTACTTTGACGACGATATTCTCTCAAAGGAGTACGTTTGACATAGCCAAGATGTGAGATGGTCACCACAACGGTATCGTCGGCAATCATGTCCTCAATACGGAATTCTCCAGCTGCTGGAACAATCTGGGTACGACGTGCATCGCCATACTTGTTCTTAATCTCTGTGAGTTCATCCTTGATGATTTGGAACTGCATGTCCACATTTTGTAGAACATCGTGGAAATGCTTGATTCTTTCTTCAAGTTCTTCCAACTCATCCATGATTTTCTTGATTTCAAGACCAGCCAACTGTCCTAAACGATAGGCACAAATTGCAGAGGCTTGTGGGTCATCGAAACCGAACTTGTCCATGATAGCCTGCTTAGCTTCTGCAGTGCCACCTTTACAAGCACGGATGGTAGCGATAATCTCGTCGACAATATCGATAGCCTTGGCAAGTCCTTCCAAGATATGAGCTCTTTCTTCAGCCTTCTTAAGGTCGAATTTGGTACGACGCACCACGACTTCGTGACGGTGTTCAACAAAGTATTGAATGAGCTGCTTGAGATTCAAAGTATATGGACGACCGTTGACCAGAGCCACGTTGTTGACGTTAAACGAACTCTGAAGAGCGGTCATCTGATACAACTTATTCAGCACAATCTCGGCATTGGCATCACGCTTCAATTCATAAACGATGCGGATACCTTTACGGTCTGACTCATCGCGGATATCTGCAATGCCATCCAACTTCTTCTCATTGACAAGGTCAGCCGTCTTCTTAATCATATCCGACTTGTTGACCTGATATGGGATGGAAGTAGCGATGATACGCTCGTGACCATTATGTTCTTCAATAAAGGTCTCGCCACGCAGAACGATACGACCTCTTCCTGTCTCAAAAGCCTCTCTAACGCCTTCATAACCATAGATTACACCAGCCGTTGGGAAGTCAGGTGCCTTGATGAATTCCATCAATTCAGCAACCGAGATATCGTTGTTGTCGATATATGCAATAATACCATCCACACACTCACTAAGATTATGTGGTGCCATATTGGTTGCCATACCTACTGCAATACCATTGGTACCATTGACAAGTAAGGCAGGAATCTGTGTCGGAAGAACGGTAGGCTCCTGCAAAGAATCATCGAAGTTGTTCTGGAAATCAACAGTGTCCTTCTCCAAATCGTCAAGCATCTCTTCAGCAATCTTCTTCAGACGTGCTTCGGTGTAACGCATAGCAGCAGGACTATCACCGTCGACAGAACCAAAGTTTCCTTGTCCATCCACCAAAGGGTAACGCAACGACCAGTTTTGGGCCATACGACACATGGCATCGTATACAGATGAATCACCATGAGGATGGTACTTACCTAATACCTCACCAACGATTCTTGCAGATTTCTTGTAGCCACTGTGAGATGTAACTCCTAAGCCCAGCATGCCGTAAAGCACACGACGATGAACTGGCTTCAGTCCATCTCTTACATCAGGCAGAGCACGTGAGATGATGACCGACATCGAATAGTCGATATAAGCCGACTTCATCTGATTCTCAAGATTTACCTTGATTATTTTCTCTCCTGATAAGTTTTCTTCTTCCATTTCCATAGTATACCTATATTAATATTACACAAATCAAGTCTGAATCAATGAGTCTGAAGTTTTACCCTCAGCCTCCTTTTGAAAAATTCCCCATTTAAGGGCATTTTTATTCCAAATGGCAAAGTTACGACTTTTTCCTTTGGGAGGGTCGAAAAAATGCATTTTTTACGATTTTTTGTCAAAAAGGCTCAAAAAACAAGCGAGGAGACATTTTTGTTGTTATCTTTGCAGTTCACTTCTCCACCAAAGAAGTGTTATAAAAAAAGATAAAGACAGAATTCTGAAGATAGCAACTATATGGATGCAAAATTCTCTCCCAGATTAAGGGATATCATGACATACAGCCACAGTGAAGCAGTGCGGTTAGGGAATGCCTATATTGGACTTGAGCACCTGTTTTTAGGCATGCTCAAGGATGGAGGAAGCTGTGCCCTGCAGATTCTCATCAACTTGAACCTCAACATCGAGGTCTTCCAGAAAAAGCTGGAAGCATCGGTAAAGGTTACCAACATGGTGAAAGAGGCTCCCGACAATCTGCCATTAACCAAACAAGCTGAAAGAGTCCTTAAATATACATATATCGTGGCAAAGGAATTCCGTAGTGACATGGTTCGTTCGGAACATCTGATGTTAGCCATTCTGCATGAAAAGAACAATATCATCTCTCAAAATCTTGAATTTGAAGGTATTAACTACGACAATTTTAAAGCAGAATTGATTCGATATAATGAACTGATGGGCAAAGAGAATCCAAAAGATGACACTCCATCTACTCCATCTACCCCATCTGACTTACCATTCCAGGGCAGTCTCTTCGAGGATTATGACGATGAGATGGATGAGACCGACGACATCGTCAACAAGGCCAAACGTGACAAAGCCAAGAAACCCAATGGAAAGAGCAAGACTCCGGTCCTCGACAGCTTCGGACGCGATTTAACCAAGGCTGCTGAAGAAAACCGACTCGACCCTGTTGTGGGACGCGATAGCGAACTGGAACGTATCGCTCAGATTCTCAGTCGCAGAAAGAAGAACAACCCAATACTCATCGGTGAACCTGGTGTTGGCAAATCAGCCATAGCCGAAGGTCTTGCAATCCGCATCGTTCAGCATAAAGTTTCTCGTACCTTATTTAATAAGCGTATCGTCATGCTGGATATCGGTAGCGTAGTAGCCGGCACCAAGTACAGAGGTCAATTTGAGGAACGTATCAAGGCCATTCTCAACGAGTTAGAGAAGAATCCCGACATTATCCTGTTTATCGATGAGATTCACACTCTCGTCGGTGCTGGCAATGCGAATGGCTCACTCGATGCTTCCAACATGTTTAAACCCGCATTAGCCCGTGGCGAACTGCAGTGCATCGGTTCAACCACCCTCGACGAATACCGTCAATACATCGAAAAAGACGGTGCCTTGGAACGCAGATTCCAAAAAGTACTCGTAGAGCCCACCTCACCTGAAGAGACCGTCGAAATCCTGAATAATATCAAAACCAAATACGAAGACCATCATTTGGTAGTCTATACTCCAGAGGCTATTGAAGCCTGTGTGAAGTTAACCACCCGTTACATGTCAGAACGCCACCTGCCCGACAAGGCCATCGACGCTCTCGACGAAGCAGGCGCACGCGTTCACATCCGCAACATCAACGTCCCTGAAGAGATTACCCAAATCGAACAGGAAATCGAACAAGTTCGCATCCTTAAGAAACAAGCTGTCAGCGAACAGAAATTCGAAGACGCTGGCACCTACCGTGACCAAGAAGTTGAACTTCAAGATAAACTTGAACAAGTCAAGAAAGCTTGGGAAAATGACTCCCTCTCCCACCGTCCTCTCATCACAGAACAGGACGTTGCCGAAGTCATCGCTATGATGACAGGCGTTCCTGTACAGCGTATCGCGAAAGACGAAAGCAACCGCCTGATGAAGATGGAGGAAGAACTCTCCGGGACCGTCATCGGTCAGGATGATGCCATCAAGAAAATCACTAAGTCAATCCGTCGCAACCGCGCCGGCCTCAAAGATCCAAACCGTCCTATCGGTTCGTTCATCTTCCTCGGCCCTACCGGCGTAGGTAAGACCTACCTCGCTAAAGTCTTAGCCAAATACCTTTTCGACTCTGAAGAGGCTCTGATTCGTATCGACATGAGTGAATACATGGAGAAATACGCTGTATCCCGCCTCATCGGTGCGCCTCCTGGATATGTCGGCTATGAAGAAGGTGGTCAACTCACCGAAAAAGTACGTCGTAAGCCCTACTCTATCGTCCTTCTCGATGAAATAGAAAAAGCTCATCCTGAGGTATTTAACCTCTTGTTACAGGTACTTGACGATGGACAATTGACTGATAGTCTCGGTCGCAAGGTCGACTTCAAAAATACCATCATCATCATGACTTCCAATATCGGAAGTCGTCAGCTGAAAGAATTTGGACAAGGTGTTGGCTTTGGTACACAAGCCAAAAAGGACAATGCCAACGAATACTCACATAGTGTCATCGAAAACGCCTTGAAACGCACCTTCGCTCCCGAATTCCTGAACCGTGTCGACGATGTAATCATGTTCAATTCTCTGAGCAAAGATGACATTCATCGTATCATCGACATCGAGTTGCGTAACATCTTCAAACGTGTTGAAGAGATGGGCTACAAGTTGGAACTCACTGCAAAAGCAAAAGACTTCATCGCTGATAAAGGATGGGACGATCAATATGGCGCTCGTCCATTAAAACGTGCTATCCAACAATATGTGGAGGATGAACTTGCCGAGACCATCATCTCATCGAAGATGAACATCGGCGACACCATCTCCATTGACCTTGACGACAAAGAAGAGATTAGCATAAAGGTGATTTCCTGCACTACAAAAGCCATTGAAAGTGAAGTTTGCCAATAGCCATGAACTTTGATTTTAAGAAACATATCGACAAACCTATTTTCAAGGTCATATCGCAAGCTTCCGAGGAACTTGGTTTCAAGAGCTATGTCATCGGAGGTTATGTGCGTGATTTGTTGCTATGCCGTCCCTCGAACGACATCGACGTGGTGACCATTGGAAGTGGCATCGCATTAGCACGTAAGGTGGCATCACTTCTGCCTGGTGAGAAAGAAGCCAAGTATTATGGAGCTTTTGGCACTGCCATGGTCAATTACAGGGGCATTGAAATTGAGTTTGTGGGCGCACGAAAGGAATCGTATGACCGCAACAGCCGAAAGCCTGTTGTTGAAAACGGCACACTGGAGGACGACCAGAACCGACGCGACTTCACCATCAACGCCATGGCCATCAGTCTTAACAAAGATGACTTCGGGTCTTTTCTTGACCCATTTAATGGCATGAGCGACCTGGAAGACCTTACCATCCGTACCCCACTCGACCCCGATATCACCTATTCCGATGACCCGCTTCGTATGATGCGTGCCATCCGTTTTGCCACCCAACTTCATTTCTACATTGACCCCGATTCGTTCAACTCCATAACACGGAATGCTGAACGCATCAAAATCGTCTCAATGGAACGCATCACTGAGGAACTGAACAAAATCATGATGTCATCCCGTCCCTCAACAGGGTTCTTCCTGCTCGATGAATGTGGTCTCCTGAAACACATCTTCCCTCAGCTGACACTCCTGAAAGGCGTCGAAGTCATTCAAGGAAAAGGTCATAAGGATAATTTCTTCCATACCCTACAGGTCCTCGACCAAGTGGCAGAGAGGAGCGACAACCTCTGGCTGCGCTGGGCTGCATTGCTCCACGACATCGCCAAACCTCAGACAAAACGTTGGGAAGAAGGCATAGGCTGGACCTTCCACGGACACGAGCTGAAAGGTTCCAAGATGGTACCAAAAATCTTCGCCCAAATGAAGCTCCCTCTGAACGAGAAGATGAAATATGTGGAAAAACTCGTGCTGCTTCACCTCCGTCCAATCGTCCTCGCCGAAGATATCGTCACAGATTCTGCCGTGCGACGCCTACTCTTTGATGCAGGCGATGACATTGACGACCTGATGACCCTG
>X415_White_Rhinoceros__coassemble_229_pt1 | contig 14762 bp, 9 predicted proteins | sample X415_White_Rhinoceros__metabat2_low_PE_005 | metagenome-assembled genome bin X415_White_Rhinoceros
CTATAACGCCTTGCTGAATGATCCTCGCAAACCTTTGATAAACAGAGCTATTAGTGGTACATATCCTCCAGGTTCCACTTTTAAGACGGTCAATGGTCTTATCGCTCTCCAGAGCGGTAGCATTGTCCCTGCAACTCAATTCCACTGCAGTGGTCCTGGCTCAACTCCTATCAAATGTACTCACAACCACGGTTCATCACCCGACTTGGCCAATGCAATCGAAAACTCCTGCAATCCTTATTTCTACGAGGCTTTCAAGGCTACTATCAACAACAAGAAATTTGGCGATATCAAGAAAGGATTCGAATACTGGCAACATATGACTTATGTTTTAGGACTGGGTCATAAATTTGATACGGATATTCCTTACGAACTTCCAGGCAATATCCCAACTCGTGAATATTACGACAAGATGTACAGAGGTAGCTGGAACTCTGTTACCATTCGTTCCTTAGGTATCGGACAGGGCGAAATCCTTGTCACCCCGCTCCAGCTCGCCAACATCGCAACCCTCATAGCCAATGAGGGCTATTACTATCCGCCTCACTTGATTCGTGCCTTCGGTGATAGCACTGCCGTTCCTGAGAAGATGACTACCCGTATTGAAACAGGCATCGAACAACGTCACTTCAAAGTCATAAAAGCGGGAATGCAAAGCGTTTTCGAAGGGGGACATGGTACAGCTCGTGGTTCCAAAATCCCAGGTATCTCGGCAGGAGGTAAGACAGGTACTGCTCAGAACCCTCATGGCGACAACCACTCCATCTTCATTGCCTTCGCTCCAGTCGAAGACCCTCAAATTGCTCTCTCTATCATTATTGAAAATGGTGGCTACGGCTCAACATGGGCTGCACCAATCGCTTCTTTAATGATGGAAAAATATATAAAAGGTTACTCCGAACGCCCCAATGTTGAAAAACGTATGATGGAAGGCGTCATCAATTACTCAAGAGTGAAATGAGCGATAGAAATAGTGTCATAGGAAAAGTCGATTGGCCTCTGCTGCTGATGTATTTTGCCCTTGTCTTGATAGGCTGGCTGAGCATCTATTCGGCAGGCTTGAGCGATGGTGACCATGCCATCTACGACATGAGTCATTTCTCGGGTAAGCAGATGATGTGGATTGGCATCTCGCTTTTCGCCGGCTTTGCTGTCCTTCTCATCGATGCTAAAGTCGTTGACTCCTTCGCTATATTCATCTATGCTATAGTCGTATTCCTCCTCGTCTTTGTCCTTGTCTATGGTAAGGCCACCAAAGGTGCTACGTCTTGGATTGATTTCGGTGGTGGTGTCAAACTTCAGCCATCTGAGTTCGCTAAATTGGCCACGGCGTTGGCTCTTGCCAACTATCTGGGACGTATCGACACGGACCTCAAGAAACGGAGCAACCGCCTTATCATCTATGCCATCATCTTTGTCCCTGCAGTCCTGGTTCTCTTGCAAAACGACACGGGTTCGGCGCTTGTCTTCGCATCCTTTATATTTGTCCTTTATCGTGAAGGCTTCCCTGGAGCTGGTGCTCTCATGCTCCTTGGCGTGGCAGCAGCTCTCATATTTGTCTTTACCCTTTTGTGGGGGACTTCAACGATGTGTATAGTGCTTGGCTCTATCTTCGTCCTCGTTCTCATCTACTTTATCCTCACCAAAAATAAAAACATTGGGAAACTCATTGCTCTTTTTGTCCTCTTCTTTGCCTTGGTGTTCTGCGTTGACTTTGCTTTCTATCAGATTCTTGAAGACCACCAGAGAATTCGTATCGAAGTCCTCCTCGGACTGAAAGACGACCCCAAAGGCGCTGGATACAACTTGCTCCAATCTCGCATTGCTATTGGTTCGGGTGGTTTCTGGGGAAAGGGATTCCTGCAAGGCACCCAAACTAAATATGATTTCGTACCAGAACAACATACTGATTTCATCTTCTGTACCATCGGTGAAGAAGGTGGCTTCAAAGGTTCTTTGGTGGTACTCCTCCTCTATGTAGGCATGCTTGTGCGACTCGTCCGCATGGCAGAAAGGCAACGTACTGACTTCGGCCGTATCTATGGTTATTCCATCGCCGGAATCATCTTCGTCCATTTTGCTATCAATATAGGCATGACCATTGGTCTGGTTCCCGTTATTGGTATTCCTTTGCCCTTCTTGAGCTATGGTGGCTCGAGCCTCCTCGCTTTTACCATTATGTTGGCAATCTTCGTTAAACAGGACGCTTATCGTCTAAATACTCTCTCAAAATGAATCGTTTTATAACCCTATCCATTGCTCTATTCTTTGCAACATCTGCTTCAGCCCAAATTTTGACTTCCTCAAACGACAATTCCCTTGATTCACTATATGTTGTCGACTCTGTTGATATGCTCCCCGATAGTCTTGAACTTTTCGAGGAACAGCGCCAGGCCGATTTTGAAGAGGCTCGTGATGTCCTTGGTGAATCCGAGGTCATGAAGATGTTTGAATCTCTCGGTAGCATTCCATATTTCGGCGATACCTACCTTACCTTCGATACGGCTGAAATGAATATCTATGGTTACGATTATGGTGAGATTCCTTCTTTCGACGATAGTGTCTATATGCAACGAATCGAAGCTCTTGCGGCTCAGACGACCATTCCCTTGGTGTTTAATGCTCACGTGAAGCCATTCATCGAATTGTATGCCACCCGCAAACGTGCCCTTACCGGACGAATGCTCGGTCTCTCCTATGTTTATTTTCCTCTCTTCGAACAAATGCTCGACAAATATAATATGCCTCTTGAACTGAAGTATCTTGCTATGATTGAATCGGCCCTCAATCCTTCTGCCGCTTCACGAGCTGGTGCAAAAGGTCTTTGGCAATTCATGATAGGAACCGGGAAACTGTATGGGTTAAAGTCGTCAACCCTGGTTGAAGATCGTTTCGACCCTATCAAAGCCACCGAAGCGGCATGCCTGTATCTTCTCGACATGTATAACAAATACCAAGATTGGTTCCTCGTATTGGCAGCCTACAACTCTGGTCCCGGTAATGTCAATAAAGCCATCGTTCGCGCTGGAGGTGTCAAAGACTATTGGGCAATATGGCCTTATCTTCCCAGAGAGACCCAAGGCTATGTGCCCGCTTTCATAGCTGTCAACTACGTGATTAATTATGCTACGGAACATAATATCTATCCTATCAATCCTGGATTGCTCATGAACGGAACCGATACCGTTATGGTTCACGATTTTCTCTCCTTTGACCAACTGACTGAAACCATTGGCGTCCCTCTCGAAGACATCAAATTCTTCAACCCCCAATACATAAAGGATATCATCCCTGCTAATGATTCCACACCTTATACGCTCCGACTTCCTACCCAGTATGCTCTCCAGTTTATCGAGAAGGAAAATAAGATTTACGCCTACCAGACCAAAGTATCGATTGAGAAAGAGAAAATCGTTGAAGAGGTCAAAAAAGTTAGCGATAGAACCGTCCATACTGTCAAGTCAGGCGAGAGCCTTGGCTCTATAGCGAAAAAATATCACGTCTCTGTCGCGAACTTAAAGAAATGGAATAACTTGCGTAGCGATGTGATTCAAGTGGGAAAGAAGCTCACCATCTATTCCTCAGGAGGTCCTATGGCTACTTCTTCCGAAAACTCAACAGCTGTCGGCTCCAAAGCTACCAAATATCATACAGTCAAGGCCGGTGATACCCTCGCCTCTATTGCTCGTAAATATGGCACCTCAGTCGCTAACCTGAAAAAATGGAATGGTCTCAAATCCGATACCATCCGTGTGAAGCAAAAACTTCAGGTGTCGAAATAATCGCTAAAAAGTCTCGTTATTTATTAGTAAATCAACACTATATCATATGAAAAAGATTCTTGTTGCTCTCTTGGCTATCCTTATCCTATCGTTTAATTCCTGTGAAGAAAAAGGGAAAGCTCCTAAAAAGGAACGTTCTGCAGGGGGCACTTCCGAAATCCTTGTCGTAACTCAGAATGCTGACCAATGGGACGGAATGATTGGGGATTCCATACGTTCGTTTTTCCAACAGTATCAATATGGTCTCCCACAACCAGAATCGATTTATAAATTGGTCCAAATCAATGTCAGCGGGTTCTCCGACATGTTCAAGAAACATAAATGTATCCTGATTGTTGAAATCAATCCCAATCTTGAAAAACCTGTTGTAGAGACTGGAGAAGATCTTTGGGCTGCTCCTCAACGTGTCATGAAAATCATTGCTCCTGACCGTACTTCGTGGTGCGCAACCTTCGACGAACAGAAAGAGGCCTATAAGGTGATGTATGATAAGGTGGAACGTGACCGCATCATGAGTATACTCCGTCCTTCAACGGACACAAAGATTCTGCAGCGGATTCAGGATAAGATGGGCTTCAGCATGAATGTACCTCAAGGTTTCTATATCGCTAAGGATGAAGACGATTTCATGTGGTTACGCAAGGAACTCGACAAGAATAGCTTCGGAATCTTTATCTATTCCACCCCATATAAGGATACGCTTCAGCTTGAACTCAACAGTTTGGTGTCGGTGCGCGACCGCCTGTTGCAAGAATATATCCCTGGGCCAACACAGGGCTCGTTTATGACGACCGAGAAAGAGTTTGTACCACCCTTGCTGAACTATGTTTCAACATTCCCAACCGGTTTTGCTGCCGAGATGCGTGGCATGTGGTGCCTCGTAGGGGACTATATGGCTGGTCCGTTCATTTCCTATTCATTCCCTGATAACAACACTGGAAATCTCGTTACCGTTGAAGGCTATGTGTATTATCCAAACCACGACAAGCGTAACGATTTACTTCAGATGCAATCAATTCTCTATAGTGTAAAGTTTCCTGAATAGCCCTGCTTATGTCACAGCTGCAGTGGTTTAAAACCCAGGAAAAAGACGGGAAGACAGTTGTCTTTGACCCCATCCGAAAACGCTATTGTGTCTTAACTCCGGAAGAAGAAGCGCGGCAAAAGGCTCTCTATCTGTTGGTAGAGCAACTTTCTATCCCACAAGGCCTCGTCGCAGTGGAATATTCCGTCAAGGTCAATGGCCTGGATAAACGCTGTGATGCCGTCGTGTTCGCAGCAGATGGTCATCCTTTGATGATTCTCGAATGCAAGGCAGCGACCGTTAAAATCAGTCAAAAGACCCTTGACCAAGCCATTCGTTACCACTCCGCACTGCATCCTGATTATCTGATGCTGTATAATGGCACTCAGTGTTTCTGCTTTAAGGTTACCGAAACGGGACTGTTGTCGATGAATCATCTTCCCACCTATGAAGAGATGACGCGATAATTCATAAAAAAAAGGCCGCCGATTCACATCGACGGCCCACCATTATGAAGATAAAAAAACAACTGTTACGTTTTTATCGGGGATTTAGCCGCATTTTGAATGTCCGCAGTTGGTGCACAACATACATCCATCTTGATAGATGATGGTGTTCTGGCCGCATTGAGGACAAACTTTGCCCATGACTTTGGTCCCATCTGGAACATATTTCTTTAAAGCTCTCACAATGCCGTTCTTCCAGGTGTTGATGTTGTCTTCTTCAACAGTCAGGTTCTGGACTAACTCAACAACATATTGAATTGGCATGCCATGGCGTAAGATGCCAGAGATGAGCTTGGCATAATTCCAGTATTCTTTATTGAACATACGTGACAATCCTTGTATCGTTACAGGATAGCCACCCTTGTCGATATATTGAAGGTCGTATCTCGACGACTCTCCTTTATTTTTCTCGCGGATGATTTTGCCCTTTTCAACATATGGAGGCAGGAACAGTTCGTCAGCGCTTCCTAAGAAAATCTCATAAGGTTTTTCATTGAGTTTGCCGACGAAAGCAATCCATTTTTCATAGTTGTTCTGGAAACGCACAACGTCGCATTCCAGTTCTTTTGGACGCTGAGGGGCTCCGGTTGGAGTGATGTCTTCTGGACGGGCTGGAGCAGTGTCAGTTGCCTTCTTTTCATCTTTCTTATCATCTTTAGCTACTAACACACCGTCACGTGAACCGTCACGATAGATTGTCATGCCCTTGCAGCCACTCTCCCAAGCGGTCATGTAAACTTGGCTGACCAGCTCTTCCGTTGTTTCCTTAGGAACGTTGACGGTGACACTGATGGAGTGGTCGACCCATTTCTGCATGCTGCCTTGCATCTTCACCTTGCTGACCCAGTCAATGTCGTTGGATGTGGCTTTGTAGTATGGTGATTTAGCGATAATCTCGTTCAGTTTTTCGTCGTCGTAGTTCTTCACCTCTTCAACGTTATAACCATTCACTTCGAGCCAGGTAAGGAATTTATGGTGGAAGACGTTGTATTCTTCAAAGGCGTTGCCCACGCTGTCGACGAACGATACTTTAGCGTCCTTGTCGCTTGGGTTGACTTTACGACGACGCTTGTAGACCACCATGAAGACAGGCTCGATACCAGAAGTGGTTTGAGTGCACAGACTCACAGAGCCGGTAGGAGCAATCGTTAACATGGCAATGTTACGACGACCCACTTTCGTCATCTTCTGATATAACTCTTCATCGATACTGCGTAAACGGTTGATGAATGGGTTATTTTCTTCGCGTTTGGCATTGTAGATTGGGAAAGCTCCGCGTTCTTCAGCCAAGGTGACAGAGGAGCGGTATGCTTCGTGAGCTAAGAACTTCTGAATCTCGCTGGAGAAGGCAATGGCTTCGTCTGAAGCATAACGTTTGCCCAATGCTGCCAGCATATCGCCTTCGGCAGTGATGCCGATGCCAGTACGACGACCCTGTAAACATTTTTCTTTGATGTTCTTCCAAAGGTTGACTTCGATGCGCTTCACCTCTGGGTCTTCAGGGTCTGAATCAATTTTTTTCATAATGCCATCTACCTTCTCAATCTCGAGGTCTACGATGTCGTCCATCATACGCTGGGCAATGCCAACGTGCTTTGAGAATAAACGACTGTTGAATCGTGCTTGAGGAGTAAATGGATTGTCTACATAACTGTATAAATTGATTGCTAATAATCTGCAGCTGTCATAGGCGCACAATGGAATTTCACCGCACGGATTGGTGCTGAGCGTACGGAATCCAAGGTCGGCATAGCAGTCAGGAATGGATTCACGAAGAATGGTGTCCCAAAACAGCACACCAGGCTCTGCTGATTGCCATGCATTGTGAATAATCTTGTTCCACAAATCCCTTGCGTTAATCTCCTTGGTGAACTTAGGAGTAGGAGAGTCGATAGGATATTGCTGAATAAAAGGCTTGTTGTTGCGGACGCACTGCATGAACTCGTCGGTGATACGAACCGATACGTTGGCATTCGTGATTTTGCCTTGAGTCATCTTTGCATCGATGAAAGCCTCTGAATCAGGATGCTTGATGCTGATGCTCATCATCAGGGCACCACGACGTCCGTCTTGCGCCACTTCTTTGGTTGAATTGGAATAACGTTCCATGAAAGGTACTACGCCAGTAGATGTTAAGGCGCAGTTCTTGACAGGACTACCAGCGGGACGGATGTGGGAAAGGTCGTGACCGACACCACCTCTACGCTTCATTAGCTGAACCTGTTCCTGGTCGATTTTCATGATGCCACCGTATGAGTCGGAACAACCTTTGTTTCCGATGACAAAACAATTCGACAAAGATGAAATCTGGAAATCGTTGCCAATTCCAGCCATTGGACTGCCTTGCGGGACAATATAACGGAAGTCCTTGAGCACTTCATAAATCTCCTCTTCCGACATAGGATTCGGATACTTTCTCTCAATACGGGCTACCTCACGGGCAATACGATGATGCATCTCGTCAGGAGTCATCTCGTAAATGTTACCGTCGCTGTCCTTCAAAGCATATTTGTTGGCCCATACGTCTCCAGCTAAACTGTCGCCATGGAAATATTCCTTGGCTGCAGCTTTGACCTCTTCCGTTGGGTGCTTGTGGTATTCAATTTTCTTTTCGGCATGAGCAGTTTCAAGAACAGGCTTTTCATCCTCTCTCTCTTTTTCTACCAATTGCACATTTTCTTGTTGGGACAGTTGTTCTGCTCCAAAACTTATTTCCTGTCTGACCTCCAGTATCCTGTCGTGACTGCTGGTAACCTCTTTCTGAGGTTCTTCTAAGGGCAGTTCAGAAAATAATGTGTTCTCGTAAGTCGCCTGTTGACGCTTGTTCTTCATATCTCGCTGTAAATTAAATAGTTACGAATTCCCTTTAGGGATAATATCCCCCTTCAAATCCGTTTGCTAAATTAGGAAACTGTACCCATATAAGACAAATAAAAGTGCAAATAAATCCTCACTTTTTATCAACATCGGTTGTTGATAAATTATTAAGAAATGAAATTCAAATGAATAGCATTTTCAAGCCAAAAATATTCAATTTTGGCATGGTCTATTTCGCATTAGAAGTCAAGATTGAAGGAGAGATGGACGACAGGTTTTTTGCGAATCACCTTGTCTTCAATTCCCCAGCCTACATCACAACGAACGAAATAGCCTAATATGGTTGTGCGTGCTCCGAAACCAACTCCTCCAACAATGGGTTCTTTTTGTTGCGTCACGCTGATGGCAAGGGAACCATCGTAATAGTGACTGGTGTATAAGGAATTGTTCAAATCGTAAGGATTCCACCCTGTCCATGCCGTACCTAGGTCGCCAAAAGCAATCAGCTGGAAGTTCTTGATAAACTCTTTGTTGATAGGTTTGTTTAGAAGATAACTGAAGACCGGGAATCGAAGTTCACTGTTGAAAACAACGAAACTATTTCCGTTTCGGATGTTCTGCTCAAAACCACGCATGTTGGTTGCAAGTGTTTGATAAGCATAGTTTTGTGTGTAATCGATAGGAGTGTCCTGGTTAAAACGAGCATTGATGTAATTGTCGACGCCTCCCATGTAATAAATCAACTTATCACGTCCAAAGGCCGTGCTTCCTGCAAAACGATTGGCCCAAATAAAATTGCGACTGATACGGGTGTAATGACGGTAGTCGAGTCCCATCACAATCATATTGCTGGTCTCCCTCTGAAGCAGTTGGTAATATTCGGCAAAGATTTTCCCTCTGGAACCAACATATAAATTCGTTTGAATCTTCTTCGAATTGTCGTAAACAAGTTCTCCTCGTACTCCTCCCCAGTTTACAAACTGATTTGCCTCAGCCAGACTGTATCCATCAATGGCCAAACTCACTCTATAGTCGTTTCGGTAGATGAAAGTGCCTCTTAAACTTAAGACTTCGTTAAATGGATAACTCAATGTGTAGAATGCTTCGTCAGTGAAAGTTCTATGATAATAGGTCTCATAAGCGTCTGTTACATAACGGTGTAAGGTGATGCTCTTGTCGATGCGCCTACTTAAATCACTGAAACGGAGCACATACTCGTTGTTGACCAGTGAAGAGTTCAACTTGATACCGGCTTCAATCTTATAATCCTCCATCAAGTCCGCCATCTTTGTCCCAAGAAACACATTAAAACCAGAGTTGAGATAGATGGGAGCGCTGCCACCGGAAAACGGCTGATAGCTGTAGTTCATGTTGCTGAAATCAATTTGACTGGTCAGCTCATTGGAGAACATCTCCACATAATAATTCTGAACATGTTGAATTGTATCTTTTTTGGCAACTAAAATGGTTTCGGAACCTTCAACGTAACCAATAGAATCGGGAATTGCCTCCTGATTGCGTTTCCGACGAGGAATTCGATAACTATTCTTCAGTCGATGCTCGGTAACCCTTTCAAGCTCTTGACTTTCTGCTTGACGTCTGGCAAGAATGCGTTTCTGCGCATAAGGACTCATCTGCTTTATCTCTGAACCTTCGTCACTTTTTCGATAATAGGAACTGAAAATCTTCTCTCCGTCTTTCTCTGGTAGTAAGTACAGAAGTTTCTTTGTCCGTGAATTATAGCTGTAGTCAATAATACTTGTAGAGAAGTTTGTAATAGGTTGACTGATGGTGAAATAGTTGTAATGTACTGTAGTGTCAATGAAACTGATGGCACTGTCGAACTGTGCTTCATAGAGGTTATAATACCCACAACTGTCGTTCAGGAAAAACACTTTTCCATCAGCGAATACTTTTGGCATTATGCTGTTTGAAATCACCTGCTTAGTTAAATCTCGCAGAGTCCCTGTCCCAATATTATAGGAGAACAAATCGAATTGCCGTCTTTGTTCTTCCATTTCATTATTCGGCTCAAGATTCTCGTTTCTCCGGTTCGAACTGAAGAGAATCTGCTGGTCATCAATACTGAAAACAGGCATCAAATCAGTATAATAATCATCGGTAATCTGTTCGGTAGTGTTCGAAAAGAGATTATAGATGTAAATATCAGGTTTCCCTAAACGAGTAGCTGCCATCACTATCTTACGGTCTCTATGGGCATAAGAAAATGATGTAACCTTTTGAAACTCATATAAATAAGTTTTTCCGACCTTCTTTGTTTTTAAATCTAAGTTGCAAAGTTGAATGCGCCCCTCTTCCTCAATGATAAACGATAGAATTGTCCCTGATGGGTGCCATGCCAACAGTGGGAAAGAGGTGTCGACCCATTCGTCCGAACGGAATCCTGTCTTGTAAACACGCTCTCTTTTCTTTGTAATCAAATCCTCTACGTAGATGCTGATTTTTCCTTCATCGTTGCTGACATAAGCGATTCTGGAGCCATCGGGACTAACTTCAGGTTCTGTGTATGTCCTGTATTTTCGGTATTGTAAAGGCATGACTTCCGTGGGTCGGTTGTCACGGATTATACTATAGCGCTCCTGATAAAAATCATACCACTGCTGGATTAAGTCCTTGAACGAAGTGCTGGTGACAAACAGAAGTGCTTTCTTGACATTCATCGTGCTCTCTGCTAAAGTCAGAATGCTGTTAAAAGCCTTACTGCCATAACGTTCTTCGATAAATCCCCAGAAAGAATAGCCCGCCAAGATTGCATCTTCATCCTTTAATTGTTGTATCTTTTTGAACTCACCCGAAAGAATGCCGCGTTGCAAACGGTCTTCTTTGTAGCTGTCCCAATCTTCTGCTAAATAAGCACATAGACCATTCTGAAACCATTCTGGGATGTCGTATCTATATGAACTGCGAATCTGTGAGCCTATGGAACTGCCATTCATCACCTGATTCATCAAAAGCTGAGCAATGCCCTCTTGAATTTGATGTTCAAAGTTGATATAATTACCATCAAAATATAGAAATATCTTCGAGCCTAATATCTTGGTGACGCCACCAGTGTTTCCGTGGTCTTCGTCGCAGTCGTTGTTGAGGTTGCTTTGCTTGAGGTCGCTGAGACTGTTGAAGACTAAGAATTGGACTTTCTTGCTAAAATGGTTGCCAAATCGTTTTTCCAACTTTGGAATCTCGTCCTGTGCATAATGTTGGACATATTCGGCAAATTGTTCTCCTCCCTGATAGAAATACACATCGAAATTGTCGTTTTTTCTATACGACCACCTGAAGTCTTTCCATTGGACGCGGTTCTTGCCAAACTCCATATTCATTCCGTTGTAGAACTGGGAATAAGCTGGGGCCGGTGCCATGCAGAGCCACAGCAATGCCCACAGCCATTGCCATCGGAAGAAAGTATGTCGTTGTTTCCTGTCCATCGTAGTATTTCGACGGCAAAGTTACGCTTTTTTGTCTATCTTTGCCTTTCACATTCAAATAGTAGGGATATGCTTTCAATCAAGACTTTTGTTTTTAATCCTTTTGGAGAGAATACCTATATATTATATAATGCTGGAGGAGATTGTGCAGTGGTTGATCCGGGAAATTCAACTCCGATGGAGAATCAACGTATTGCTTCTTTTATTGACGATAATCATCTGACACTTCATAAGATACTCATTACGCATGCTCATGTCGACCATGTAGCGGGCGTGTCGTTTTTGGTTCAACGTTATGGGGCAGAAGTGTTGATGCATCCTGATGCAATGGAAGATTTCTCGTCGATTCCGCAGCAGGCAGCGTTTTTCGGATTTGGTTCAGTTGTCCCCTTTGCAGGCAAGGTGCAAGCTTTGGAAGACGATGGACAAGTAACGGTAGGGGAGAGCATCTTGGAGGTTTTGTGTACTCCTGGTCACGCACAAGGCAGTGTGAGTCTCTATGCGCCGGTGGAAGGATGGGTCTTTACCGGCGATGCTCTATTTTGCCGCAGCATTGGTCGTACCGACTTTCCCAATGGTGATTTTGACACGTTACGCACATCGATTTCATCTCGACTCTTTGTCTTGCCTCATGATACGGAGGTGTTCCCTGGTCATGGTGAAACCACCACTATCGGAGAAGAGAAAGATTTCAATCCCTTTTTCATTTGAAAAAACTATTGCTTTTCTAAAAAGATTGTATCTTTGCTAACTCAAAAATGAATCATTCAAACTCTAATAAGAATATCATGATCGAAAAAATCACGTCATCACAGCAAGCTATGGACCTGGAAGCCAAGTACGGTGCCCATAACTATCACCCACTGCCAGTCGTTCTTGCAAAAGGTAAGGGCGCAAAGGTATGGGACGTCGAAGGAAAAGAATATTTTGACTTCCTTTCAGCTTATTCCGCAGTTAACCAAGGTCACTGTCACCCAGCTATCATTAAAGCTATGACCGACCAGGCTGAGCGTTTGACTCTCAGCTCACGTGCTTTCTATAACGATGCACTCGGCGTTTGGGAAAAGTATGTCACTGAATATTTTGGATATGACAAGGTTCTCCCAATGAACTCAGGTGCAGAAGCCGACGAAACCGGTCTGAAGCTGGCTCGTCGTTGGGGTGTTGTCTGCAAGGGTATCCCGAACGATAAAGTGAAGATTGTTTGCTGCGAAGGTAACTTCCACGGCCGTACTATCACCATTATCACAATGAGTAACGACCCAGAGTCCTATGCAAACTATGGTCCTATGACTCCTGGTTTCATCCGTATCCCTTATAACGATCCAGATGCTCTCGAGAAAGTTCTTGCTGAACAGGGTTCAGAGATTGCTGGTTTCCTGCTGGAGCCTATCCAGGGTGAAGCTGGTGTGTATGTCCCAGATGAAGGCTATCTTAAGAAATGCTACGATATCTGCAAGAAATACAATGTCTTGTTCATGGCCGATGAAGTCCAGTGCGGTATCGCTCGTACCGGTAAGATGTTGGCTTGCGACCACGAAGGTGTTCGTCCTGACATCCTCATCCTTGGTAAAGCTCTCGGCGGTGGCGTAGTTCCAGTATCCGCTGTCCTCGCTGACGATTCTATCATGTTGAACATTAAGCCAGGTGAACATGGTTCAACCTTCGGCGGTAACCCAATCGCTGCAAGAGTTTCTATCGCTGCTCTTCAAGTCATCAAAGATGAACACCTGATGGAAAATGCTGAACGTCTTGGTAAGATTTTCCGTGAAGAGATTGGTAAGATTCAAAGCCCAATGATTGAGAAGGTCCGTGGTAAAGGTCTCCTCAACGCTGTTATCATCAAACCTAAAGATGGTAAAGAAGCATGGGATGTCTGCCTCAAGATGCGTGACCTGGGTCTCTTGGCTAAGCCAACCCACCAGCACATCATCCGTTTCGCTCCTCCGTTGGTCATCACCGAAGCTCAGCTCCGCGAAGCTATCGAAATCATCAAGACTGCTATCAAGTCATTTGAATAATAATACCATTAGCCATTGACCATTGGTCATTGACTAAGTATCAGAATAAAAGAGCCTTCTGCTTGTTCAGAAGGCTCTTTTTTTTGTTTAAGCGATTAGCTATCCTATAAGTCTCTACTAACTTCTAATAACAAACTTCTAACTCAAAGACTTTGTCGACGGCTTCTTCGTAGTCTTTTAGGGCATTCAGCTTCTTGATGCTTCTCCAGACATCTTGTGGGTCATCAAAGTTGTACATGAGATAGGACCAGAGTTCTTTCATCCTGCCTAATACTTTTGGACTTCCTCCAGCATGACGGAGACGTTCCTCGTATAAATCATCAACATAAGCTCTTAACCTTGTTTTGCGATTTCTGGTATCTTGAATCCCTTTGATGTCTTCTGCCAGAAATGGATTTGCCAGCAGTCCTCTTCCTAACATAAACATGTCAACGGGTTGGACTTTTTCACGGATGACGTTGAAACGCTCAACTGTGGTGATGTCACCATTATAGGCCAAAGGAGCTTTGAGACATGGTATCAGTTCCGTAAATTTTTCCACGTCAGCCTCGCCTTTGTAAAGTTGCTTGCCAATGCGTGGATGGATGATGAGTTCGCTTAAAGGATATGCGTTAAAGATGTCCACCAAAGTGTCAATCTCTTTCGCGTCGAAATATCCAAGACGGCATTTGACACTGAATTGAATGTCGATGCGCTCGAATACTCCATCAAAGAGAGCTTTGATTTTATCGGGATAGGGAAGGAGGCCGCTTCCTCTTTTTTTGTTGGCAACGCGAGGGAATGGACAGCCCATGTTAAGGTTTATCTCTTTGTAACCAAGCTCTTTACACTGTGTTGCAAAACGGGCAATCTCTTCAGCATCGGTGCTTAGAATCTGTGGGGTCAGACAAGATACGTCATTGATGTTTGGGTCGATTTCTTCTCCTTGCAGGTTCTTGGCATGGTCTTTCTGAATGCCAGTGAAGAAGGGCGTATAATATTTATCGATGCCTTTGAAATGTTTTTGAAACACCTTTCGAAAGGGAGCATCGGTGATGCCTTGAAAAGGTCCAAGACTGAGCAGGAATTCTTGTTTTTCTTGTTCCATGTCTTATTTCTTCATGCGACTGAGCCCAAAAATCCATACGAATATAGCAGTGAATAAGGCCATCCAACTGAAAATCATG
>X415_White_Rhinoceros__coassemble_230_pt1 | contig 14718 bp, 13 predicted proteins | sample X415_White_Rhinoceros__metabat2_low_PE_005 | metagenome-assembled genome bin X415_White_Rhinoceros
TTGTCGGGCTGCTGCTTACAAATCAAACCAACGCCACTGTAACCTTTTTTCTGAGCAGGAAACCAATAATGATGATAGCCTAACATCTCAAAATCCATCAGCGGAATCTGGTCGGCACCGGCTTTCAGCTCTTGAAAACAGAGCACGTCGGGTTGACATTCTGCAATCCAGGTGAGAAGACCTTTTGAGATGGCAGAACGGATACCATTGACATTATAGCTGATGATTTTCATTGAGTTACACCGAATTTTCGCTTTTCAACAAACATGGATAATAAACTGCAAAGATACATTTTTTTTCTTTTTTTTCAATTCACATATATGATTTTCTTATTTTCGCCGCCGATAACGAGCATTTAGCTGTGATACGTCAAAAAGTTGACACATGGATTGACAGATTTAACGCCTGGAGAGAGAAACATCTCACCGAGCAGCGTTTTATGCTGTTGCTTAGCATTCCAACAGGTTTTCTTGCCGGATTGGCTGCTGTTGTCATCAAAAAACTGGCCCATGGAATCCGCGATTTGGTTTTAAGTGTTCAATTCGATTACTCACATCTCCTGTACTTCATCTGTCCCGCCATCGGTATTTTACTAACGATTTTATTTTGCAGGTTCATCTTGAAAAAGAATGTGGGACATGGCATTCCTGGAATTCTGTATGCTATCACCAAGAACAAGGGACAAGTTGAGAGGAGCAGTACCTGGACCTCCATTGTGACGAGCGCCATGACGGTAGGTTTTGGTGGCTCTGTCGGATTGGAAGGCCCTTCTGTTGCCACAGGAGCTGCCATTGGTTCGAATATTGGCAAACTCTTAAAACTTGATTACAAGCACATTGTCCTACTTATCGGAATGGGTGGAGCAGCCGCTTTGGCAGCTATTTTCCAAGCCCCTATCACAGGTATTGTATTCGCATTGGAGGTACTGATGATTAACCTCTCGTTGAATGCGCTCGTGCCTATCATCGTATCGTCGTTCACGGCTATTCTGACCTCCTATCTTTTCTTAGGTCAGACAGTGGAATATCCTACCATCATCCGTGAAGGCTTTATCCCTTCCAACGCAATCTATTACATTGGATTAGGAATTTTTGCAGGACTGATATCCGCCTATTTCTTGAAAGTCACCTTCAGCGTTGAGAAAAGATTCAAAAGAATCGAATCACCCTGGAAACGTTTTTTGATTGGTGCCACCTTGTTAGGCGTACTCATCTATCTTTTCCCTGCCTTGTATGGTGAAGGCTACGATGCCATCAACTCGGCCTTGGCAGGAGATTACAGCGCTATCTTCGGAAATCCGTTCTTTGCCCGATTTAAGAGTGTCGACGGTGTTGTGATACTTCTGTTTGCAGGCATTATCCTCTTCAAGGCTTTCGCCACGGCGCTGACATTCGGAGCCGGTGGTGTTGGTGGCACATTCGCCCCTGCACTGTTTTTAGGAGCCTTCACCGGATTGTTCTTCGCCACTGTGGTCAACTATCTTGGCATTGCTGAACTCGACCCCTCCAAATTTGCCCTCGTCGGAATGAGTGGTCTTGTAGCCGGCATGCTGCATGCCCCGTTAACCGGTATCTTCCTCATTGCGGAAATCACCGATGGCTATGCCCTCATCGTCCCTCTGATGATTGTGGCAGCCCTTTCCTATGCCGTCAACCGTCTCTTCTTCAGACATTCTGTATACACCAACGCCGTTGCCGAACAAGGAGTTGAGATTACACATAACAAAGACACCAGCATCCTGAGCATGATGACCATCAACGGACTCATCGAAACCAACTTCAGCAAGATAAAACGAGGGTCCACATTAGGCGATTTGATGCCCGTCATCGCTTCATCAACACGTAACATCTTCCCAGTGGTCGATAAGGACGGCACCTTCTGCGGACACGTCTTGTTTGACGATATTCGCAGCGTGATGTTCAATCAGGACCTCTACCATCAGCCTATTGAAGAATATACCGTCATCCCTGAATATGTCATCCATCCCGAAGATGCCATGGAAGACGTGGTGAAGAAATTCCAAGTCTCTGGAAAATACAATATCCCCGTCATCGAAAAAGGAAAATATCTCGGATATATCTCGCGAGCTAACGTTTTCTCAACCTACAGAAAGACCCTCAGCGAGATTTCAGACGACTAATTAGTGCGCCATTTTTCGGCTTGCATTCCACCTTTTTTTCTTATCTTTGCCGCTTCAACTCAAACGGAAACCCCCAATGAAGAGAATATTTTTAATCATAACTATATTATTTATTTCACTTTCCACATTTGCTCAGGACAAAACTGAGAGAAAAACACTTAGAGAATGGTGGAAAGGCATCACTACAGAAGAGATTCACGACACAGTATATATTTTTGTTAGAGAATATCCCGATATTATTGATGATGACGATGAGGAGGATATCATTGAGAACGAAAATGCAGGAGCCATCCCGATTCCGATTGACACTTTAAACACCGATGAAAAGTTCCAAAAGGTCATCTTATTTGACAATGGGACATGGGTTTATTACGACATTCCTATGCCGGATGTACCGGATTTCATCAGTGACGACCATTGGATGACCAATCAAGTGCATGCATATAACGATGTCAACCTGCAGGATTTGCCTGATGAGGTAGAACTGATATTATGTGACTCGTTGCATGGCTGGCATATGCCTGGGAAGGGAGCGGTGCGTTCACCTTATAAGGTAAGAAAGGGGCACAAGCATCAGGGAGTAGACTTAGATGTAGAATATGGTGACCCTATCTATGCTGCCTTTGATGGCATCGTACGTGTGGCTTTACCATCGCGTTATACAGGAGGATATGGTAATGTAGTGGTATTACGTCACGCAAATGGTTTGGAGACGTTTTACGGTCATCTGACCCATTACACTGTTCAGGCCGACGATTTGGTAAAAGCAGGAGAGATTATTGGTTATTGTGGTTCGACAGGTCGTTCAACAGGTCCACACCTTCACTTTGAGACCCGTTACCAAGGCCAGTCGTTCGACCCTGAGCGCATCTTCGATTTCAACAATGGAGTATTACGTGACAGCACTTATACTTTAAAGAAGCATTATTTCAGCATTTATTCACATGAGGGGCAAACCGACAAGGAATCGAAAGCAGCTTCTGGTCGTGTCACCTATACCATTAAGAAAGGCGACACATTGGGAGCTATTGCCAAGAAAAACGGCACCACGGTGAAGGCCATCTGCAAGCTGAACGGCTTCAAGGAGACCAAAGTGTTGCAAATTGGACAGAAGATAATAGTTCGATAAACATAGCATCATGAATAAAGGAAAGTTACTGATATTTTCAGCCCCTTCGGGTTCAGGAAAGACGACTTTGGTAAATTATCTGTTGTCGGAAATTCCCGAGATGGCCTTTTCAGTTTCGGCCACCAGCCGGGCTCCACGCGGTAATGAAGTAAATGGCAAAGAATACTATTTCATCACTTTAGAAGAATTCAAAAAACGCGTCGAAAACGGAGAGTTCCTTGAATGGCAAGAGGTTTATCCTGGGCGTTGCTATGGCACCTTGCTTTCGGTGGTTGAGAAGATGCGTGAAGAAGGCAAGCATGTGGTGTTTGACGTTGACGTAGTAGGTGGCACCAACATCAAGAAATACTATGGCGACGAGGCACTTTCCATCTTCATCCAGGCCCCATCTATCGAAGCTCTACGCGAACGTCTTGTGGGACGACAGACCGATTCAATGGAAGAGATTGAACGACGTCTTGCCAAGGCCGATTGGGAGATGAACTTTGCCAAGGATAAGTTCGACACCATCATCATCAACGATGAGCTTGAAACCGCTAAGAGTGAGATTCTCGCTGTCGTGAAAGACTTCCTCGGATAAGCCATGGGACGCAGGATTGGTATCTTTTCCGGGTCGTTTAACCCCATCCACCACGGTCATCTGATGCTGGCAAGTTACCTTGTACAATTCACTGACCTGGATGAACTTTGGTTCGTAGTATCACCTCAAAACCCTTTCAAGAAGAAGGAAGACTTGATGGATGACAACGACCGGTTGGAGATGGTACGTCTAGCCATTGGTGACGACCCCAAGCTGAAAGTCTGCGACATTGAGATGTCACTCCCCCAGCCTTCTTATACCATCAACACGTTGCGCACCTTGTCACAACGCTATCCTGATGAACAGTTCGTGTTCATCTGCGGAACTGACAGTCTCGAAGGCTTCCCTCGTTGGAGGGAATATGAAAGCATTCTGGAGAATTACGAACTTCTTGTCTATCCTCGCAAAGGCTACAATGGTGGAGAGTTAATCCATCATCCTAAGGTTAAAGTAATAGATGCCCCTACCATAGAAATATCGTCAACATTTATACGGAACTGTATAAAAGAAGGAAAAGATATTCGTCATTTTATGCCTGAAAAAGCATACCAATATCTCAAACTCAGTCAATGTCCGATGGTCAATGACTAATGCTATCAGGCTTTCACTCTAAGGAGTTTCACCATCTTAAAACTAATATCGAGAAAGATGAGCGAGGCATTGCCATTTCGCTCGATTTGTCGTGCCCCTTCTTCAAGAAGTTCGGCTATTTGAACGAGGTTAGCGGAGTTGACAAAGGGAGCAAAACCCGTATTGAATTTCTTCTCATCGTCGGGCAGCATCACGATATCGGCAAGGTTACAGTTCATAAGCACGGAGTTACGAACGATACCCAGTCCATAGTCAAGAAGCTGTATCTGACGTTCACGGCCAATGCTTTTGACATTATTGACAAAATCTATCAATTCGTTGATGGCAGCCTTGAAGCATAGTCGCATCCATTGTTGGAAGGTATGAAAGAAATATTTTTGGTCGTCGCTTTCTTCGACATAATGCGTAGCATTGAGCCAATTACCTTCTGAGAGTATTGCGGCGTCATGGGCAGTCTGAGGGGGACAATCGAGACGTTGCACGAGAGCATCGCTGATTTCATTCACCTCGAGTCGAGGTATCTTCACGAGAGAGGTCCTGGAACGGATAGTAGCGAGCAATTCTTCTTGATCTTCGGCAACAAGAATAAACATCGTTTTCTCTGGTGGTTCTTCGAGGAGTTTAAGGAGCTTGTTGGCAGGTTCGACACGCATTTTTTCTGCCATCCAGATGATGGCGATTTTATAATCACCCTCATAGGATTTGAGGTTTAATTTTCGGATGAGAGAGGCTGCATCACGTACCGAGATAAAACCTTGTTTGTTTTCAATATCAAGGTAAGAATACCATGAAGAGGGGGCGATATAACCCTTTTGTTTATCGACATACCCACGCCATTCCGTAAGGAAGAGATCGGCTTCAGGATTGCTTGTGACTTTCTTTGTGGTAGCTGTTGGCATCACAAAATGGAGGTCGGGATGTTGCAACTTACTTATTTTCTGACAGGTGGGACAGACTCCACAGCTATCGGTAGCCGTACGATGTGGACATAAGATATATTGAGCGTAGGCTAATGCAAGGGCAAATTTGCCGCAACCTGCGGGACCGAGAAAGAGTTGTGCATGGGGGGCACGGTTCTCATGAACGCTGAGTAAAAGCCTCTGTTTTACTGCTTCTTGGCCTATGACGTCTTTAAATTGCATGGGTTTCTAATTTTTCGAGCCCAAAAATACAACATTTATACGACACTGTCTGTAAACCATTCAACAAAAAAAACTACCTTTGCAGCAAATTTAATCAACAAAGGCAATGTTAAGCGAACAGGAACAAATCAGAAGAAATTCTTTGGCTGAGTTATACAAGCTTGGAATCAACCCTTATCCACAGGCCGCTTTCCCGGTCAACGTTTACACAGAGGACATCGTTACCAATTTTGACGATTCAAATCCAGATCAGTTTCAAGAAGTTACGATGGCTGGACGTATCATGAGTCGTCGTATCATGGGTGCTGCATCATTCTGCGAATTACAGGATTCGAAAGGCCGCATCCAGCTTTATATCAAACGTGACGAAATCTGTCCAGGCGAAGACAAGACGATGTACAACACAGTCTTCAAGCGTTTGCTTGACATTGGCGACTTTATTGGTGTGAAGGGTTTTGCCTTCCGCACCCAGATGGGTGAAATTTCAGTTCACGTGAAGGAACTGACCGTTTTAAGCAAGTCGTTACGTCCACTTCCAATCGTGAAGGAAAAAGACGGTGTTTTGTACGATGCCTTCACAGACCCAGAGTTAAGATATCGTATGCGTTACGTCGACCTGGTTGTCAACGACAAGGTGAAAGATATTTTCATCGCCCGTACCAAGATTATCGACAGCATCCGTCGTTTCTTCAACGAGAGTGGCTATTTAGAGGTTGAGACCCCTGTGTTACAGGCTATTCCTGGTGGTGCTACTGCTCGTCCTTTCATCACTCACCACAATGCACTCGACATCCCTATGTACCTGCGTATTGCTGATGAATTATATCTGAAACGTCTGATTGTCGGCGGTTTCGAGGGCGTTTATGAGTTCTCACGCAACTTCCGTAACGAAGGCATGGACCGCACCCACAACCCTGAATTCACCGGTCTGGAAATCTACGTCGCTTATAAGGATTATCTCTGGATGATGGATTACACCGAAGCCATGATTGAACGCGTAGTCACAGAAGTCTTCGGCACCAACACCGTGAAAGTGGGCGACAACGAAATCAGCTTCAAACGTCCTTTCAAACGCATCTCCATGATTGACAGCATCAAGGAAAAGACTGGCATAGACATCACTGGCATGGATGAAGCACAGCTGCGCGAAGTATGCAAGACCTTAGAAGTAGAAACCGACCCATCCATGGGTAAAGGCAAACTCATCGACGAAATCTTCGGTGCTAAGTGCGAAGGCACCTATATCCAACCTACCTTCATCACCGACTACCCTGTTGAGATGTCACCTCTCTGCAAGCGCCACCGCGAAAACCCTGAACTGACCGAACGTTTCGAACTGATGGTCAACGGCAAGGAACTGGCTAACGCCTATACCGAGCTGAACGACCCTATCGACCAGCGCGCTCGTTTTGAAGAACAGATGAAACTGTCAGAACGTGGCGATGACGAAGCTATGTTTATCGACCAGGACTTCCTCCGTGCTTTGGAATATGGTATGCCTCCTACCTCAGGTATGGGTATCGGAATCGACCGTTTAGTGATGTTACTCACGGGACAGACCACCATCCAGGAAGTGCTGCTGTTCCCCATGATGCGTCCAGAAAAAGTCGTGAAAAACGCCACCAAGGAAGATTTCATGGCATTAGGCATCCCAGAAGTCTGGGCTGGCGTACTACTCAACAACGGCTACAATACCATCGACCAGCTGAAAGGCGAAAAACCTTCTGCCCTCCGCGAAAAGCTCAATGGTCTCCGTAAAAAGAATAAAATGGATGTCCCTGCCTTACAACTTGAAGAGGTTGAAGGATGGCTTAGCTAATTAGTTTCTCATAGGCAACTCTGACACCGTGGTCGTAATACACGATGCCACAATAAACGAATCCCATTTTCTGCAATAGCGACAGCATATAGGTATTCTCTGTATGCGTGTCGATTTTGAAGCTCTTGACTCCATGACTTTGGGCGATAGCGATAGCTATGTCCATCATCTGAAGTGCCAGACCTTGTCGCACATAGCCAACACGAACGCAGAGACGATGAAGCACCACATAGTCTTGTACACTAAGCCACTGTCCCTCAAGATGTTCGTATGAAGGCTCACCATTGATGATAATAGCAGCATATGAGACCACAACACCATCCATAACAAGGACATGGCCTACACCTTTTTCTATATCACCTTGAAGACTAGGTATATTGGGGTAGCCATTCTGCCATTGGTCAATGCCTCTGGAGCCAAGAGAATGCTGAGCATCGGCAACGACCTCCATAATGGCATCGAGGTCGTCCATCGTAGCAAGACGATGTTCTATCATAATTTATAGGATGTTGCAAACTTGTTCCTTTATCTTTTCGAGTTCGTCCTTCATACGGACAACAAGACGTTGGATGTTGACCTCGTTGGCTTTAGAACCGAGCGTATTAATCTCTCGTCCCATCTCCTGACTGATGAAGCCAAGTTTTTTACCAGCCTGGTCATCATCGCTGCTTTCGATAAAATAGTTACAATGCTGACGCAGTCTCACCTTCTCTTCTGTGATGTCGAGTTTCTCAAGATAATAAATCAACTCAGCCTCAAAGCGGTTCTCGTCGTATTGTCCAGAGGTAGTCAGCTCTGAGAGGTTCTTGATGAGTCGCTGTTTGATGGCATCATGACGCGACTTTTCGTAAGGTTCAACCTGTTCAAGAAGTTCCAGAATAAGGTCAACACGATGCAATAAATCTTTTTTGAGGGTCTGTCCCTCTTGAATACGAAATTCCTCAACGATATTGAGAGCCTGGTCGATGGTCTCGTCAACTTTTGCCACGAAGGCTTCATCGTAAGTCTGTTCCGGAACGGCAAAGATTCCTGGCATACGGAAGATGATGGAAGCCACGTCGGAAGAAGGTGCAATATGATACTGTTCCGACAGCTCATTAATCTGGCGCAGATAGGAAGCAACGACGTTTCCATCAATCTTATTCAGTTGATCGGAAGCTGTATCAGCAATGGTAATGGTGACATCGATTTTCCCACGGAAGAGTTTGGCACTGATTCGGTTACGGAATTCAAGCTCAGCGAAACGAAGCTCATTAGGAAGCTTCACCATCAAATCCAATTGCTTACTGTTGAGGGTACGAATCTCAACAGTGATTTTCTTGGTATCGATAACATTTTCGGCGATACCGTAGCCGGTCATGGAATGTATCATAGAGGTATATTTTTCGTAAGAATCTGCAAAGGTAAAATATTATTTCATTGGTATGGATAGGAAAAGATAGTTATCTTTGCGGCAACAAAATCTTTTCAGCATGAAAACTCAGATTCAGAATACCTTTTTTAAGAATAATAGAGCACGTTTGATGGCAAGCTTGCCAGAACATTCCGTAGCTGTTTTTACCGCCAACGAAGCCATGCCACGTAATGGTGACCAGTTTTTCCCCTTCCGTCAGCAGAGCGACTTCTTTTATCTGACAGGCATCGAGGCCGAAAATGCATTCCTCATTCTATCTCCAGGCAATCCAACCGAAAGTAACCAAGAGGTTCTGTTTATCGAACCATACGATGAGGTAAAGGCTACATGGCAAGGCGAGATGCTTGACGCACAACAAGCCTCAGAAATATCAGGAATCAAGGTGGTGAAATCAAGCACCGAGTTTTATAGTATTCTGAATGATATTGCCCTCAATTATGGAGACACCATCTATCTCAATACGTATGAATATGCTAAATACGAATGTAATGTCGAGACCATACAACAACGTTTCATAAAGAAAATCAAAGAGTTATATCCTCTTCATCACTATGGACGTACTGCACCGATTCTCAACGAGATGCGCATGGTGAAATCACAGGAAGAAATCGATATCACGCAGCATGCTTGCGACATCACCTCAAAAGCCTTCCGTCGTTGTCTTGAAACCGTGAAACCGAGACGATACGAATATCAGATTCTGGCAGAGATTGAATATATCTTCAAATTGAACAAAGCCTCAGGACATGCCTACGCACCTATCGTGGCAGGTGGCAAGAACGGATGCTGTCTGCATTACTCCAAAAACGATGACATACTCAACGATGGAGACTTGTTGTTGTTTGATATCGGTTGTGAGTATGGCAATTATTCATCGGACCTCAGTCGCACCATTCCCGTCAACGGCACCTTCACGCCTCGCCAGCGCGACTGTTATAATGCCGTATTGCGGGTGATGAAAGAAATCACCAAACTCTACCGTGTTGGAGGCACTATCGACGTCATCAATCAGACCACGTACAAGTTGATGGAGAAAGAGATGATTAAGTTAGGCTTGTTTACGGAAGAAGACGTGAAAGCTCAAGACCCCAATAAGCCTCTCTACAGGAAATATCTTATGCACGGCATGTCACATCACATTGGATTAGATGTCCATGATAGTGTAGATAAATACAAACCCTTCCGTCCAGGCATGATATTAACCTGTGAGCCAGGAATTTATATTAGAGAAGAGGGCATTGGAATACGTATTGAGAACGATTTGCTCATCACGGAGGGAGAGCCCATCAACCTCTTTGAAGGTTTGCCTATCGAGGTGGAGGAAATTGAGTCTTGTATGGCCATTAACCGTTGATGAACGACTCGATGGCAAAACGATAACCGTTGAGACCGAGGCCGCAGACGACACCTTTACAGGCATCGCTCAGCAGGGAATGACGACGATATTCCTCGCGTGCGTAGATATTGCTGATATGCACTTCGATTACCGGTGTGGTAACACTGGCTATTGCATCATGGATAGCTACGCTGGTATGGCTGTAACCACCAGCATTGAGCACGATGCCATCATAGTTGAAACCCGTCTCCTGGATTTTATTGATGAGTTCACCTTCGACATTACTTTGGTAATACTCAATCGTAACATCTGAAAAAGTCTGACGCAAGTCGGCGAGATAGTCTTCAAAACTACGATTGCCATAGACTTCGGGCTGTCGCACACCTAACAAATTTAGGTTGGGTCCGTTAATAATGATGATTTTCATGAGGGCAAAGATAGAGATTATTCTTATCTTTGCATCCATTAATTCAATCTTTATGAAATCATTTCGTCTAACCTGCGCATTGACAATGTTTGTCATGGCCCTTTCACAACAAGTATTTTCTCAAGGTTGCGACCCTATCAACTCCCTTTCCGCCCAAGTCGGAGACGCAGGCATTGAACTCTCGTGGAACTACACCCCCGCAGCAGTATCGTTTTTCTATGACTTTGAAGATGGCAGTCTCAATCCATGGACTCAAATCGATGCCGACGGCGACGGCAACATCTGGGAAATCTCGTTGCTCGACAATAACGGTCATGAAAGTCAATTCTGTACCATGTCGTCATCTTACAGCAACAGCTTCGGTGCATTGCATCCCGACAACTATTTCGTCTCGCCATTGACCTCCATATCAGCCCATGCCACGCTTCGTTTCTGGGTAGCGGCACAGGATGCGTACTATCCCAGTGAACACTATGGGGTGGCTATCTCTACCGAAAGCAACACCAACCCCAACGACTTCACAACCATTTGGGAAGAGACCTTGACAGCGAAAGATTTGCGCGGAGTGTCGCCCCGTCCACGTGAGACCAACACGCAGGGACAGTGGTACCAGAAGAGTGTTGACTTGAGTGCCTATGCCGGCCAAAGAGTCTATATAGCATTTCGTCATTTCAACTGTTCCGATATGTTTTTTATCTGTTTGGATGACATTGAGTTAATCGATTCCGCTCCAAAGAACGAACAGGATGTCGAAAAATTCATCGTGTATCGTAGCAACGACGGCAATCAATATGAACCTATTGCAGAGGTTCCTTTCGATGGAGGAACAGATTTTCAGCACCTCGATGATGCAGGATTTGGAGAATGGTACTATCAAGTGACAGCCATGCACAACAACAATGGCGAAATCTGCGAATCAGAACCCGTAAGCATCAGTCTCAACGCCGAATGTGCCTCTCCAATAAATCTACAATCAGCAAGTTTTTCCAATAACACCTATTTAGTATGGACTTATAATGTAGAAGGTGACAAATTTTCCTACGACTTTGATGACGGAGAGTTTGGTGGCTGGACACAAATAGATGCAGATGGGGATGGACATCTTTGGGAGATGTCGCTCATTGAAAACACAGGACATAATGGCAGCGCGCATTATGTCACCTCAGCTTCATTCTCCAACAGCACAGGAGCACTTCATCCCGACAACTACCTCGTATCACCTCGAGTAAAAATAGGCAGCAACGCCATCTTCAGCTTCTGGGCTGCACCTCAAGATGCCACCTATCCTCACGAGCATTACGGAGTAGCCATCTCCACAGCCAGCAACAGCAATCCGAATGACTTTACGACCATTTGGGAGTCAACTCTCTTTAAGACTAGAGACCAAGGGACATGGTATGAACATGAAATTGATCTCAGTGATTATGTGGGACAAGAGATGTATATTGCCATCCGACACTTTGATTGTTCCGATAATTTCATGATTGACATCGATGACATTGAACTCTCATTCGGAGGAAGAAACAGCAAAGCCGTTGACCATTTCAACATCTATCGTGGAGCCAGTCTCAACGATATGGAGCTCGTTGATGAAGTTCCTTTTACCAGTTTTGGAGCCTATTCATATCTTGTTGAGCCAGGCAGTAATGGATATTATTACCGCGTTACTGCTCATCATTCCATGGGCAGCCACGAGTGTGAATCGGCACCAGCCCATGCCATGAATCATCCTGAAGATGATTACATTCAGATTGGCACAACTACTATTGATGAAGATGAAGGTTTTATCCGTATCTATCCCAACCCTACACAAGGAAATTTGAGTATCGTTCTTGACATGCCTTCGATGGTCTCCGTGTACAACATGTTCGGACAATGCATTTATCAATCAATGTTGGAAGAAGGGAACAATAATATATACTTATATAATATAGGAATCTATTATATTAATATAAATAATTCATCAAGTCAAATAACAACAAAGGTTGTTGTCACAGGATTGTAATTAAAGACAAAATGGTTTATCAGGTATTATTTATACTCTTTCAGAGTATTGATGATATTGAGGATGAGGTCGGGTGAGGCATAAGGTTCCATAGGGTTCACGCCACGGACTACGGCATAGGAGAAGTTATCGGCCATGCATTCTTCTGGAGCGATAACATAGTCGGTATTGCGTCCAACCTTATCCCAGAAATCGCTTGTTTGGTCAACCGTGTAGAGTTGTGTCATATCGTCGAGGTTGACGAGGATAGGATCGATGTAATTGAAGAACGAGACGTCGTTGCCCATCTCAGCGGCAGCCTCAGCCCATGATTTATTGTAGAGCGTCAACAATTCGCAACGTTTCTTCTCACCATTGATGGTGAACTCAGCATAGTTGTCGATATGTTCAACATCAGGATTAATGCTGAGAAGGTTCTTTATATGAGCAGGCAGTTCGATGTCATTAGGCAGCACGGTAAAGCCGATGAGTTCATACATTTGCTGGCGGAAATCTGGTGAGTTACGCGAAATGGAATGGAACAGTTCGTGAGCCATAATCTCGGCAAACGTCATCAAGGCGGCATGAATCTCGTCATCTGTTTGGTCGGGTTTTGGAAGGTAGCGGTCAAAAATTCTTTGGCCCAGGAATATTTGGTTTTTGATGGTATATGCAGCGGGTCTACCCTCTTCGAGCATGGTGGTTTTGATATAGACGACCTCATCGGGTATAGGTAGACGACAGCCGATGGTTTTCAAATCATCCTCGATAATCTCGATAGCTTCGGCTATGAAATCGCCTTCAGCATCGGTGAAATCGAGTGCCTGCTGCCAAGCGAAGGCTTGCAAGTCAGCGAGTGAGCCGCCGGTTGTCTTCAAACGCCAGTCGATGTCCATTTGGTTCATCGAGGCATAGTGGGCGGTATTGCTCTGCATGAGTGTCCGGGCCTCAGATGCCGAGGCGAGATGGTAGTTGATATCGGTACCTACAGGTATTTCAGGTTCATCGGGTGAGCATGATGCCACAATCAGCAGCATCGGGAGAGCCAGCAGTAGAAAAAGGTTATGTTTCTTCATTTAGTATGATGTTTTTGTTTTACCAGATTTGCAAAAGTACTACAATTATGCGAATATCAGGACGATTAGAGATGGTCCAACTCGGCACGGCCTTTAATCATCACCCGTCCATTTACCAAATCGCAGCATAGGAGACCTCCTCGTTCCGAAAGTTGGGCAGCGGTCAAACTGTTCTTTCCTAAACGTTCAGCCCAAAACGGTGCGAGGCTACAATGGGCCGAACCGGTAACGGGGTCTTCCAGGATAGTGGCTTGAGGTGTAAAGAAACGCGATACAAAATCGACATGTTTTCCAGGTGATGTCACGGCCACTCCTCCTGGATCAAGGTTGATGGAATCGAAGAGTGTACGATTGGTGATAGTGATTTGACGGATTTCATCTTCGCTGTCGTATACCAGCAGATAGTCACGCGCAAGCAACACCTCGCGAGGTTTAAGGCTCAAGCTATTCCAAATTGGGCAAGGTAATATGGCCGGTCGGGCAACACGTTGTGGAAAATCGAGGATGAAGGTATCTGTATCACATTGTCTTACTTTTATTACACCCTCCACGGTATGGAAGGTCACCACATCGGGCTCCATAAAAGAGGGATGACGTCCTTGTAGCAAAAGAATGGGTTTCAAGAAGCGAAACGCCACGAAGGCAGAAGCCAAGGTAGCGTGGCCGCATAGGTCCATTTCGATATCGGGTGTAAACCAGCGCAGGTTCAGTCCTTGGTCCGTATCGAGGATAAAAGCCGTTTCGGGTAAGCCGTTCTTGGCCGCTATGGCGAGCAATTCCTCATCAGGCAAAGCATGGTCGAGCAGGGTAACACAAGCCGGGTTACCTTTATAGCCTTCGCCCACGAAGGCATTGACATAATATGATTTCATTACGAGCATATGAGTACTTCTGGCAAAAATACGAAAATTGTTGGTGAGTTGATGTTGAAATAATTGCTAATTTTGTCCCGTTATTTCTGATTTAAAATTTCCCATGAAAAAATCCATTTTCCTTATCATACTGACCTTATTGGTCAACGTCACTTTTGCCTTCGACTGGAAACCACAATCGAACGAAGCACTGCGTTCGGATATGATT
>X415_White_Rhinoceros__coassemble_231_pt1 | contig 14689 bp, 11 predicted proteins | sample X415_White_Rhinoceros__metabat2_low_PE_005 | metagenome-assembled genome bin X415_White_Rhinoceros
CAAAGTCAATGGTGTCGTTGCGCTCGTTGATATGGACATACTCAAGAAATTCTCCGTCCGCGTTGATTTTCATGGCTCTTAGTTTATTACGGTCATACCATCCTAAGCTGCTGAAGATGATGGCTTCTTCGGAACTTGTCCACAGGTCAGAGAAGCAATCCTCGGAGAGAGTGTGCCCTAGTATGTCGCATTGCTCATCCTGAATGTATTTTTCATCAAGGAGATTGAAGTCTGAGTCAAATGTCAGAAAGCTGTAGATTTCTTCTGAACCGGGTGCGAGACAAAGGAAGGTGCCATCGTGCTGGTTCCACATCTGTCGTACTTTAAAACGGTTCATGAAATACATCGGCTCGGGATAATCGGCAATCAGATAACGTTGCAGGATGGGGTGGTTGTCGTCATTGTATTTGATAAGTACACCCTTGTTTTCAATCCAAATGGATTGTTCTCTGACGATGCTGCTTGCAACAATCACGTGTCCTTCCTCGTCTGAGAGGGCTGTACATCGTCCAAATCGAATACCTTCTACTTCTTTTGCATAACGATGTGTGCTGAGCACGTTGAGATTCTTGTCCATGACCATGGTGAAAATGTAATCGTCCTCATCGTCTGAAAGGTTACCGGCGACAAATATTCTTTCATCATCCATGGCAATGATGGAACTTAGACTCGACAGGCATTCGTTTTCTTCGTATCGATATGTCGAAGTGCCTCCATCGGGTTGTATGCGCATGACGTAGGCTGCACCATGTTCATAATCATTGCCGTTGCGCCCCGCTAAATAGACGATGCCATCTTCATCCACAAATCCATCTTCGAATTCTGTGTATTCAAAAGGGGTGAGATTCTTACAATGGACAGTCCAAGTTTGCGACCGTGCCGTGCATGTCATGAGGCAAGCTGCTAACGCTATCAGTATTCCTTTTGCCATATTGGTCTAGTCTAATAAATCTTGTACTTCGCCAAACTCGCTGATGCTGATTTGAATTCGCTGACCATATTCTGCGTAGACCTGGTGGGTAATATAGTGCTCTACAGCGTTTTGTATGCCCCTGATTTCAAAAGCATCGAGATGATAACCATTCAAGTGGTATTGTTCGGGAATCAACTGACCTAAGATGCGCTTGAGACTTTGGTAGTAACTGTTCATCATATAAAATGGGATACAGTTGCAGTCATCGGTGTCGCAATAGAAAAGACCTTGATAGTCGGCTCCGTCAAAGATAAAATGCTTTCTGTTGACATAGATGTTTCGGAAGCCAGGAGCGACTTGTTCTGGGTCGGGAATCAAAACATCATACAGCTTCTCTTGTAGCTGTTCGTCTGCACCTGAAGGGATGTCGGGGTCATCGCATTTCCCCACGGGAGCGGCATAGACCCAATTGTCATCGTCGTTGAAGGGACCGTCGACATAGATGGTTGGCGGATTGTAGTTGGTTCGGTTTCCTGTGCGCCCTGTGAAGTCCAGACGAATTCTGTCCCCATCAATCATTCCAGACTCTATCTTTAAGGAAATAAAGCCCTTGTTCTCGAAGCCATCCGACGCATACGCCTGTCGTGCTTGCTCTTCAACTAAGGCATACAGAGTCACCACATCATCGATTTGAACGGAATGGTCTTCTTCTATGGACAGGAATAAACTGAAATTGTGTTCCGCTGTTTCGGAATAATAGTCGCCTGAACGGGTGTGGGCAACGTTGAATTCGTTCTCGATGTCCCATAGAGCTTCTTCTAAGGTGATGGTCTCCGACCCTCGCTGAAGAGTGCCTTCGGATACTGCTTTTATCTGTCCCCTGAAGGTTCTAAGTCGTTCCAAGATTTCGGTCTCCGGTGGACTGATAGGGGAGTCTGTTACCTGTCTTTCTTCTTTGTCGCATGCTCCTGAAAGGAATAGCATTGCGAACACCATGCTTGCACTAAAGAATTGCTTTTTCATTTTTGCTTGTCTTGTTTTTGTGACTAAATAATCAATTATACAAATTAATCAAAAAGTACTTAATGATATCGTCTACAAAACTACAACAATGAAATAGCCTATGTCAAGTATTAATGTGTTAAATTAATGTATTTATGTAATTAATTTATTTTCTAATATGTATAGATTAATTATACATAAATATTGATAGTATTCTATAACTATCTGATAATGATTTCATCCATAAAAATCCATGAGTCATAGCCAGCGCCAGGGAGACCTTCTGGAAGGATGCCTGGGTTCTTCACGATGATGCGAAGGTAGCGCGTCGACAATCCCTTTAGTGAGAATCGTTCTGTGAAGCAAGTGTTGCCGACAGCTTTGGGTTCTGTCTGAATGGAATACTTGTTATATAAGGTATAATGATTGCCGTCGGATGAAGTGTAAACTTCAAGGGTCTGGGGACATAAAATCCAATCGTAAGGATTTGTCAAAAATCCAATTTCTAATGACGAAAGCGTTTCCTTCTTTCTGAGGTCGATTTCCAGGTCGGCATCTATGCCATAGAAGCCCTGCCAGTGTCCATCCTTATAATCGTTACTGCCAAGGGCGCCATCCAATAAAGCTCCATCGCTGCCTCCTGAGTATTCTGGGCGATAGTTGCCGGCTGGACTATGCAGTTCCTTTAGTTTCCCTAATCCTTTGTGGTACAAGAAAGTCCTGTCACTCTCAATAACCCTTCCCATTGAATCCTTGCAAGATGCATGAAGGGTACAACTGTTTTGAAGGATGATGGGAGATTCATATTTATTGTTTACGACTTCGTCTCCGATAGTATAGAATAGGTCTTTATCATTATAGAGAGTCCTAATTGATACGGTGATATTCCCGTCTTGATTCATGTCCTGCTCAAAGAATGGAGTGTATTCCAGTTGCAGCAATTCTTTGGCAATCGTATTGTATTTTTCCATATTGACATCCAGCCAATAGGTTCTGTTCTCTTGCTTCCAGATGGGGATATACTCACATTTTAAACGATATAGGTCATCGATAAGTTCCTGCACTTGCTGTATGGAAGCCGAAATGTTTTCATCCGAAGGTTCTAGATATGTGTTGTAAAGCTGACACCGAGTCAGGTTGCGTTTCGCACACCATTGAAGTCGATGCGCTGCATAGGATGCGTTGTCGAATATGCCTTGATTTCTGGTCGCCTTTTGTTTTTCCAAACGAATCTGTTCTAGAATGTTGTTTGTCATGCTCTGCTCGTTAAACCACTCGTTGAGAATCGTTTGATAGTGTGATGCGATGTCTTGACCAACTAGTGAAGGATAGAAGGGCAGCATGCTTTTTGTCATGGCACTATAAGGTCCCATCTCATCGTCTTTTGATAGTTCAGAGATGGTGGCGAAGAGTTCACAGGCTCTATTTGACTCATAGCCTAAGAAATGAATGCTGAAGTTAGTCTCGGTTTGTCGTTGGGCTTGTTCGATATCCGCTTTTTCAAGAATCTTTTCTTTTATAGGATTCCAACTCATTTCTGCTCCTAATGCCAGCCCATATAATCCACTGTTTGTCAAAGATTCACCAAAGTCATCCCAACAGGTATTCATGACTCCGAAGGCTCCGCTGTAATAGCCATCACGACAGAGGTGAGGGATGTCGGAAGTGTAGTCGCTGTGACTGGGCCATACTTTTCCTGAGAGACTTAATCCAGGCGCAACCATAAACTCATGTCCTGAATTGACATAGGGCTTGAGGAACTCCTCAAAACTGTCGCGAGCTGCGTAACTCCACGCCAAGAGAATGATGTCCTTGTCGAGATGCTCCAGTATTTCTGGCTGCCTGTCGGCGATATCACCCCACATCATGCTTCTTTTCTCGTATTTTTTAACGATGGCATTGACACGGTTGAGGTGTTCATAATATACTCTGGCCATCCCGAGACTATCGACGTAGGCTTTGGCTTTTCCAGACCCTAAGCTTTCGGTCTCGTCACAGTTGATGTTGAAGAGTGGGTGAGTGTAAACCGCAGCTTCTTCGCTGATGAGGTCTTCAAGGAATTCATAGCTTGTCTCCAGAGCAGGGTTGATATTATCGGATGCATCAGCGAGATATTCATAGAAGGGGTTCTTGAGAATCTCTTCGAAATGTGCAAAACATTGCTGATTACCAATGAGTTGGATGTGATATTTTTTACAATAATCTTCTAATTCCTTAATTTCTTCGGGACTGAATCCGTCCACAGGAGACACGTCGGGATGGGATTGAGACTTGAAGGTGTGTTCGGTATAAAGGCTCATGAAGTTGACTTTGCACTCTGCCATCTGAGGGATGAGCTGCTTGAGGTAGTCCATCGTGACGATGGGACCGCGGCTGATATCATCTTGCCAGCCACGAAGCCGGAAGTTCGGCCAGTCCATGATTTCCATGCAAGGAATCGTATTATCCCCTGTAATCAGGAAGGCATACCGGAAGAGTTGTTTCAAACTTTGAGTTCCATAGAATAGGCCTTCTTCACTTGTAGCCTCAATCCGTATGAAGTTGCTTGCGATGACCATCCGATAGGCTTGGTCTTGGTTTTCGATTCGTTCAGCATTGGGACCGGTGAATTGTTCGATTTTGGAGAGTTCGATGAAGTGTTGACCTTTTCGAACTCCTTTTGAATAGGGTAGGGAGGTCGCATGGATGCTGGTTAGGTCCTCTCGAAGCAAATTGACGATGCTTGCGGTCTCTTTATCGTTGAGGTCGTAGCAGATGACGATATCTGGAGTCCATAAGAAGTTCCCTTCTTGATAGATGACCTCTTGAGGGGTTGGGAGGATATGGGTGTTTTGTCCGATGACGATGCTTGTGATAAGACAAAAAATAGTAATTAGGAGAGTCCGGGTTTTCATGTTTTGTCGATTAGAGGCTGAGTTTTAATTGTATTTCTTCTACTTTTCTTTGGAGTTCTTGAACTGTCTGCATCAACTTTTCTTCTCGGAAGAGGTTTTCTTTCTCTTCGGGCATCTCGGTGCTGATGTAGTGGACAAACTTCCATACCTCTTTGATTTCGGAAGCGGGGAGGTCGTAGGGCTTATACAAAGGATTGAGGGAACTGAGGGTGACGAGACCCTTGTTCTTGATTTTGTTCTCAACAATCTTGAAGACGATACCCTCGTTATGGGTCAGGATGATATAAGGCTGTCCACTTCGCATGCAGGTCCAGTCGATGACATATTCTCCTGTCACATAAGCTCCGTTAGGAATCGGAAGCATGGAGTCGCCGCTGATTTGAAAAGTCCTGTATTTCCGGTCTTTTGATAGGAATGGGAGCGAGAATGCCGGGAGGATTTTGATGTATTCTGGGTCGGCAAAACCAGTAGTATAGCCAGCTTTTGCTTTTTCGGTAACCAGTTCTATGTTTTCTTCGTTGTCGGGAGAAATCGTGGTTGCCAACACGCGGAGTTGACTCCCGCGCAGGTAGTCTGTCTTGGCGCGTTCCAGTTCCTGGAATCTTTCTTCGGAATAGCTCCCTATGTCTTCCTTTACCAAAGTGTCGATGGTCATCCCATAATACTTTGAAAAGTCCATAAGTGCCTCGATGCTCGGTTCGGCTACTCCGTTTTCATATCCGCTGAGTGTCGAACGTTTCATGTTTAATGCCAAGGCTACGTCGTCTTGAGTTTGATTGTTGCGCTTCCGAAGCGTCTTGATATTGCTGCTGAAATACATATTGATTAAAAACTCGTCGTTGCTCTGATTAAAAACTCGTCAAAATTACAACAATGTTTTGATATGTCAAGTGCCTTTAATGAAAAAAAAACTTTTTTAATAATTCTACTATATAATGTTGAAAAATACTATCTTTGCAACAAATTATGTTCGTATGAAAAAGTCTTTTATTTTTTTATTCGTTTCTTTATTGATAATGGCATTCTCATCATGCCGTCCAGAGGGTAATTTACCAGCTATTGATGTTGTAGATGATTCAATTTCTTGTACAATAACTCCTCATTGTTCCTATGCTCTTGTGAATTGCAGAAACTTATCAACAAGCATTGTTATCGATACTTGCTATATTAAATATTCAACGAATGACTCTCTGAATAACGGTAAAGTTCATCTTCTGTCACATATCAACGATACTACCAGTAGTGATACGATTCCTTCCTTAACTCCTGGCATGACTTATTATTATACAATCTTAGTTTATGATCTCACGGGACCACAATCTACAGATACTTTTTCTTTCCAGACATTATTCCGTCAGTATCCTCGGGTCGTTACCGATACGTTATATAAAACTAACAATGATACATTATTGTCGGTCACTGGATTGTATACTTTTGATGACGAGACTCCAATCACTGAATGGGGATTCCAGTGGTCTATTGATAACGCCAATTTTGAAACGATTAGAGTGGTTAATGATACTGCGTGTACGGATTCTCTCTCTATGGGTATGCAGCAATTCGACACCATCATTCCTTTCCATTCTTGTACGACTTATGTGAGAGCCTATGCTGTCAATGAGGAAGGGACTGGCTTTGGGGCTGTTAAAGTATACGAATTTGAAGGTCCGAAGGCGATAACCAACGAGATTTCAAATATCAAAGAAACAACTTGTACCTTGTCAGGCACCATACAAGAAGGTGTGCCGGCAGATAGATATCAAGTAAAAGAAAAGGGTTTCTGCATTTCTACAAATCCTAATCCAACAGTCAACGATATGAAGTATCCTTCTGGAGTGACGGGATGGGGTGCTTATGAGAGTGAAGCTACAGGTCTTGAAGCAGGAAATGATTATTATGCAAGAGCTTATGCTATCTTGAAGTCCCTGGCGAATGGACAAGAAACCACTATCTATAGTGATGAGGATCAGCCATTCTCAACAATTCAATCATTTATGGTTACTTTTGATTATGAATTGATTCCTGATTCACGCATTGTCTTGTTGATGGGTGATGTCATTGGTGATGCACCTTGGACAATTGCTCTAAAAGGCTTTGCATGGGTGGAACAGACAGACCCGAGCCAGACCGAACCTGGTATGCCAAGTTATAACGATATTCAACAATGCGGCTCGGGTTTTGGTTACTTTGAATATCTGAAGGACGATTTTGTTCCAGGCACAAGATATTTCGTTGCTGCCGTAGCAATTTCGGGGGACAAACAGACATGGAAAGTGAGTGATTGGAAGATTGTCTCAGTGGAATAATAGCATCAAAGAATTCCTCTTATGAAGAAAATACTTCTCTTCATCTCTCTCAGTTTTTTTATTTTTTCATCTTTATGTGCTCAGCAGACAGGGCTTGTCAAAGGCACTGTCCGTGATGCAGAGACGAGCGAGTCGCTGATAGGCGTGACCATTTTTGTAGAGCCTATCCATACGGGTACGTCAACCGACACCAAAGGCAGGTTCGAAATCAGTCTTCCCGTCGGAGAATATGTGTTTCAGGTGTCTTATATCGGCTATCAGGGCCAGGAGCAAACCGTCAAGGTGACTTCTGCCCCTCAGAATCTTTTTTTCGGACTTGAACCGGACGTGACGACCCTTTCTGAAATTGAGGTGACCAGTGAGAAAAAAGATGCCAATGTCTCTCGAATGGCAATGAGCGTCCAGACTCTTGATATGATTACCATCAAGAAGGTCCCAGCCTTGATGGGTGAAGTCGACGTCATCAAAACGATACAACTGCTGCCAGGTGTTCAATCGGCATCCGAAGGCTCCTCAGGCTTTAGTGTTAGAGGAGGCGGTACGGATCAGAATCTTATTCTTCTTGATGATGCTCCGATTTACAATGCTTCCCATTTTCTGGGTTTCTTCTCGGTTTTCAATAACGATGTGGTCAAAGATGCAACCTTGTATAAAGGTGATATCCCGGCCAACTATGGGGGACGACTTTCTTCGGTCCTTGATATTCAGGTGAAAGATGAAATTCCCAATAAGGTTCACGGACAAGGCGGTGTTGGATTGGTGACTAGCCGACTGATGTTGGAGTCGCCTGTGCTGAATCATAGTGGTTCGCTTCTCCTTGCTGGCCGTACAACCTATGCGGGATTGCTTCTCCCGTTTATGGGTGAGGAGGTGAAAGGCTCCGACCTTTATTTTTACGATTTAAATGCTAAGTATACGCAACGTATCAATGCTAACAATAGCATCAGCATGTCGCTTTATAAAGGCAAGGATTTCTTCCAGATGAAAGAGACAATAGGATTGGGCTATGGCAATACGAGTGCTACTTTGGCTTGGAATCATATCTATGGCAGTAGGTTGACATCGAAACTATCTCTCATTGGGTCAATATATGACTATGATATTCGGCTTCTCTATGGTCCCTACGATTTTACTGTTGGTGCAGGGTCAAAATCAGCTCAGGTAAATCTCGACTATACGATGCTTTGGAATGAGAATCATACTTCTCGATTTGGACTTACTTCGGGCTATATCTCACTCTGCCAAGGTAGACTGCAAGATAATGGAGGTGCTGTTGCCCAATACTTTAATGTCGATAGTATCACGAATATCCGTCGTAAAGGATTGGAGCATGCCATCTATTTTACTCACGACCATGTCATCTCACCATCTTTCTCGCTTCGCTATGGAGTGCGTATTTCTTGCTTCCAGAATATCGGTGAAGAGAGATTTTATCCTTTCAACGAACATCACTGGCTAGCCGATACTGCTCATTATTATGGACCGGGTGAGATTTTTAATACCGAGATTCACCCTGAGCCACGCTTTGCTGCTATGTATCGAATCAATGAAGTTTCTTCCTTGAAAGCATCCTATGCGCGCTCTGTGCAATATATGCAGGTGGCTACAGCTGCAACGGGAGGTATGCCGTTCGATGTGTGGTTCCCTATCAATCCGAATATTAAACCGCAGCTGTGTGACCAATATGCCATCGGCTATTTCCGTAACTTCCTCCATGATGCTGTTGAGACTTCTGTAGAGGTCTACTATAAAGATTTCCAAAACGTGATTGATTTCCGTGATAATGCCATGACGTATGGAAATATCTTAATTGACGGGGAACTGCGCTTTGGCAAAGGTCGTTCATATGGTGTTGAGCTCCTAGCCAAGAAGACTATGGGAAAATTTACTGGCTGGATTGCTTACACCTATTCTCGCTCCTTCCGTACTGTGGAGGAAATCAACCTGGGACAGGAATACCGTTCGCCTTATGACCGACCTCATAACTTGTCAATCGTGGCAAGTTACGATATTACTCCTCATTTTGCTGCTTCTGCATCATGGATTTATAATACGGGTCAACCGGTTACCTATCCGTATGGTCAGTATACATATGGAGGGGTGACTTATGCTGTATACAATGGCCATCGTAATGAGAGCCGTTATCCTGATTATCATCGTTTAGATATGTCGTTAACCTGGCAAATCCCGGCTCGGCGATGGAAGCCATGGAGCAGTGAGTTGAATTTCTCCGTGTATAATGTCTATGCCCGACACAATACTTGGGCTATTATCTTCTCGGAAGATGAAGTCCATGGCGGAATCAATACAAAGATGATGTATCTGTTTTCGGTAATACCTTCTATTTCCTATCAATTTAAATTCTGATGCCATGAAACGTGTTTTCCCATTAATAGTCTTAATACTCGGAATCTTGGCATCCTGTACAGAAGATGTCATTGTCGATTTGGAAGAGGGGACTCCTTTGATAGGTGTTGAAGGCTCTTTCACGGACCAATATAAGCGTCATCAGGTCAAGTTGACCTATTCAGCCAGCTTTTATGACGATTTTGTGGAGATGGTGACGGGCGCTCATGTCGCTGTGACGGATAGCATAGATACGATAGCATTTCATGAGGTTCCTGGCCGACCAGGGTATTATCTGACTGATTCAGTGGCTGGTAAACCTAACACTCAGTATCGTCTGCTTATTGACGTGCCTGATGTCAGTCAGTTAGGTGGTTATCTGCATCTTTATGCTGATAGTTATATGCGATACAATGTGGATGCTATTGACTCGATAGCGATGAAGCCGTTCCAGGTGATGGAAGACATTCATCCAGGGGTTTCGTATTCCATCTACCCATATTTTCAGAGTCTTTATGACCGTTCTCTTGTTTATCTAGGCATGGTTTATCGAAATGGAAGGCCGGTGCAGACTGATGTGTCGGAGCTTTTGACGATACCCATGGGTGGTTATGCCGGATATTATATCAATGGAGAAGAGATGACCGAGAATAATATGGAAATTCCGGCTGGTGTGATTCGTAGCTATATGCTCAGAGAGGGAGATGTTGTAAGTCTTGATTTGTTGAGCATCCCTTTCGATTATATGAGCTATCTCTATAGTCTTCGTACCTCAGTGGGTAACAATCCTTTGATGGGTTCGCCTTCAAATTTGGCGACAAATATTTATCCAAAGGATAAGGCTTGTGGATATTTCTATACGGCTGCTGTTGTTTCGGCTTCGCTTGTTTACCACAAGTCGGATTACGAATAAGAACTTTGCGTTATATATAAAAAATAAAGGCCGGTGTTGAGCCGGCCTTTATTATAATAGGTGTATCTCTAATTAAGCTTCCTTCACGTTGTCCATACCAACCTGGACGGCTTGCATGTTCAGAGGGATGAGCTTATGAGCGCGTTCTGGGAGTGAGTGACGCAGACCTTCTTCGACGTTCTTGTTGTCGATGATAGGACGAATCTTCAGGAAGGCGCCTAAGATAATCATGTTGAATACCTTTGAGTTACCCATATCGGAAGCGAGTTGAGCGCCTTCGATGGTGTAGATGTGGATGTCCTTACGGGTTGGCTTGTGGGTGATGCCGTTTGGATCGTAGATCAGGTAACCACCAGGCTTAACCTTGCTTTCGAACTTGTCGAGTGACTGCTGATTCAGGATGACGGCAGTGTCGAAGGCATTCAGGATAGGTGAGCAGACGCGTTCATCGCTGACGATGACAGTCACGTTGGCGGTACCGCCACGCATTTCTGGACCGTATGAAGGCATCCAGCTGACTTCCTTGTTCTGCATGATACCACTATAAGCAAGGATCTTACCCATTGACAAGACGCCTTGTCCGCCGAAACCGGCTATAATTAATTCTTCTGTCATTGCTTTGTAGTTTTTAATTATTTCTTAATCAGCTCGAAGTTGTCCTTGATGTCGCCAAGAGGATAGACTGGCAGCATGTTTTCTTGCAACCACTTGTTTGCATCCACAGCCGTCATCTTCCAGTTGGAGTTGCAGTTCGAAACGATTTCGACGAAGTTGACACCGTTCTTGTTTTCCATCTGGTTTTGGAAAGCCTTCTTGATGGCTTTCTTGGCGTTACGCACAGCGGCAGGAGTGTAGACAGCCTGACGGGTGACATAGCGGGTGCCAGGAAGTTGTGAAATCAGGTTGGTGATTTGGAGAGGGAAACCGTTGTTAGGAGTTCCGTCAGGCCACTGTGGCATACGACCGTAAGGAGTGGTAGCGGTCTTCATGCCCACGAGGGTGGTAGGAGCCATCTGGCCACCAGTCATACCGTAGATACCGTTGTTGACGAAGATCATGGTGATGTTTTCGCCACGGTTGCAGGTATGGATGGTTTCGCAAGTACCGATAGCAGCCAAGTCGCCGTCGCCTTGATAGGAGAAGACAATCTTGTTAGGCCACACGCGCTTGATACCTGAGGCGCACGCCGGAGCACGGCCGTGAGCAGCTTCAACGAAGTCGACGTCGAAGTAGTCGTAAGCCATAACAGCGCAACCTACTGGAGAAACGCCGATGGTTTGCTCGTCGATGCCAAGTTCTTCGAGAACTTCAGCGATGATGCGGTGAACAGTTCCGTGACCGCAGCCTGGGCAATAGTGGAAAGGTTTTTCCGTCAGCAGCTTTGATTTTTCGTAAACCAAATTTTCAGGCTGGATGATATCTTGTAATGTGATTTCTGCCATTTTCTTATTCTCCTATAATTTGTTTCTTCATAGCTTCGAGAACTTCTTCTGGGGTGTGGATGATACCACCGACGCGGCCGAAGTGTTCAGCCTTAGCGCGACCGTTGCAGGCGAGGCGCACGTCTTCGATCATCTGACCGCAGCTCAATTCCACTGAGAGGAATCCCTTGACGCCTTTGTCGATGAGAGCTTCAATGGCTTTGGTTGGGTAAGGCCACAGGGTGATAGGACGGAGCAGACCGACCTTAAGACCTTCGGCACGACCGAGTTGGACAGCCTTCTGGGCGATACGGGCACTTGAGCCGTAAGCCACGAATACGTATTCGGCGTCTTCGGTGTTGATTTCTTCCCAACGGGTCTCGTTCTTGGTGATTTCAGCATACTTTCTCTGGAGGTGACGGTTGTGTTCTTCCATCTTGGCTGAGTCGAGGTCCAAAGAAGTGATCACACGGTGTTGAGTACCACGCTTGCGGCCGGTGAGAGCCCATGGATACTTAGCCTTGATTTCTTCTTCGGTCATGCGAGCCTTTTGGTCAGGAAGGACGACCTTTTCCATCATCTGTCCAATGGCACCATCGGAGAGGATGCACACAGCGATGCGATATTTGAAAGCCATGTCGAAGCCGAGAGCCACGAAGTCAGCCATTTCCTGAACTGAAGCAGGAGCGAGGACGATTTGGTTGTAGTCACCATTACCGCCGCCCTTGCATGCTTGGAAATAGTCAGCTTGTGAAGGTTGGATGGTACCCAGACCCGGGCCGCCACGAACCACGTCAGCATAGACGCAAGGCACTTCGGCGCCAGCGATGTAGGCAAGACCTTCTTGCTTCAGGCACACGCCTGGGCTTGATGATGAGGTCATGACACGTTTGCCAGATGCACCAGCGGCATACACCATGTTGATGGCTGCCAATTCACTTTCTGCTTGAAGAACGACCATACCGGTGCGTTCGTAAGGGTTTTGTTCCGACAGATATTCGATCACTTCCGACTGAGGGGTGATAGGATATCCGAAATAAGCATCAGCGCCGTAGCGGATAGCGGCTTCGGCCAATGCCTCGTTACCCTTCATCAGTTTTAATTCTCCCATTATGTAAGATTTTTAATTGTTGGACAATAGGTTGGGTTACTCGACGGCTTTTTTGTACACTTTGATCACGCCGTCAGGGCAGGTGATGCCGCAGCTGGCGCAGCCAATGCACTTGTCGGGATTGGCCATGATTGCGTAATTGTAACCTTTTCCGTTTACTTCTTTTGCCAGTTCGATGACACCGCATGGGCAAGCTGTAATGCAAACACTGCAGCCTTTGCAACGCTCGATGTCAACAACGATGGCTCCTCTGAATTTTGCCATATCTATTTAATTTTAGAATTTTTTGTGTCCTATTTTGGAAGGCACGAAATTACTCTTTTTTCTCGTAACTTTATCACCTTCCACCTTTTTAATTATTAAAGCAGCCTAATTTAGAATCATTCTAAATAAGCACGCTCTCCAACCTGTTGTAGTTCCGTTATTTAACAGGGTGATCCTTTGCGAAGGCTGCTAATCTTTCTGCCAATACTGGAATCTCTTCACGCTGAATCAGTGAAGTGCAGGCACGGATGCCTTGCTTCTGGCTTCCGCAGGTGTCGAGTGAGATGCCGGAGACACCGTAATACATCAGCTCTTCAACAAGGTCAGCACCCGTGAAACCTGGATAACAGAAGGTGAAGTAGAATCCATCTGCGATAGGTTCGCCACAGTCTTCATCATATGTGATAGTGAAGTTGTTGCTCGTGAAAGCTTCCTTCATCAACTTAGCCTTGCGACCGTATTCGAGTACATCGTCACGGTAGTTGTAAGTTCCATCGCTCACGGCTTTCATAACAGCTGCCAAAGCATATTGTGCTGAGTGAGAAGTGCCTGAACTCAGTGGGTGCAGTGCGCCGAAAAGGATGCCACGGAGGAAGATTTCCTGTCCGCAGAATTCCTTCAGGTCGGCATAGTGGCGCTTAGCCAATTTGTCGCTGATACCTAAGATGGCGCAACGTTCGCCAGCATAGCTGAATGCCTTGGAACTAGAAATCATCAGGATGTAGTTATCGGTATACTTACCAACGGTGGGTTGGAATGGAGCCACGCCAGGATGACTGTAGTCCTTACGGAAGTCCATGCCGAAGTAGGCGAGGTCTTCCATCACCACGACATCGTATTTGTTACAGACTTCGCCGATGATACGGAGCTCTTCGTCGGTGAGACACACCCATGTAGGATTGTTAGGGTTGGAGTAGAGCACACTGTGGATGTTGCCCTTGCTGAGCAGCTCTTCCAACTTAGCGCGCAGCTTCTCGCCACGGTATTCGTAGATGTCGAAATGCTCCATTGGAATACCGAGCACGCGGTTCTGGAACTTATGAACAGGGAAACCTGGGTCGATGAAGAGGATGGTGTTCTTCTGCTTGTTGAGGTGACCGCAAATCATGAAGGATGCGAAAGCACCTTGCATGGAACCAACGGTAGGAACGCAGTTGGCTGGGTCAACGTCGAGGTCGAGGAACATCTTGATGAAGCGAGATGCTTCTTTCTTCAGTACGGGAGCACCGTCGATGGCAGGATAGTTGGCTGCAACTCCGTCTTCGAGTGCCTTAATCTGAGCATCCACACCAACCTTGGCAGCAGGAAGACCAGGATTACCAATCTCCATGTGGATGAATTTCTTTCCAGAGGCGGCTTCGATATCACGGGCCAACTTGTTGATTTCACGGATGCCGGCTTTGCCAATGCAGGCAAGACCACTTTCTGCGAACATCTTCTTTGCCAATTCGGCGGGAACGATATTGTTTTGCATCATGTCTATTGTGGTTTGATTTATAATGACTTGATTAGTAATATT
>X415_White_Rhinoceros__coassemble_234_pt1 | contig 14657 bp, 9 predicted proteins | sample X415_White_Rhinoceros__metabat2_low_PE_005 | metagenome-assembled genome bin X415_White_Rhinoceros
TCTTGCACGAATAGTAGTGGTAGGCCCGTCCCGGCTCAAGCTGGGTGAGGCTGCCTAACCATCCATCGGAGGTATAGGTCGCGAAGTCGCCATCGAGCGATTTGGCCACATCGCCCACAGTGGGAGAGATAGGAGAGAAGACCGTGCCAATATCGATGACCATAGGGTTGGTATAAGAAAACCAGTTCCAGCCCGGATTGATGGTCAGGGTAGCTTGTGCAAAGCTACATAGTGTAATTAGCAATGCACTTAAAAGAATTATTATTCTTTTCATAGAGCAAAGAATGTTTATCAAAATCATTGTTTCTTCAGATACATGATGATAATGCACTCTAAAGAATAGGACAAAAATAGAATAAAAAACGATAGAATCTATGATTCTATAATTATTTTTTGAAAGTTTTGTTTTTTTCAAAACCCTAAAAAACAAAAACCCCTAACTTGACAAGTTAGGGGTTGCTTTCGTGATCCGGTTGGGATTCGAACCCAAGACCCACAGCTTAGAAGGCTGTTGCTCTATCCAGCTGAGCTACCAGACCATTGCGTTTTGCGGCTGCAAAGATACGACTTTTTTTCTTGTCAAGCGATTTTTATCAGAAAAAATGATATTTTTCTTATTTTTGCGCATCAAATCTGAAAAATCATGAAATACAACTTCGATAAAATAGTGAATCGTGAAGATTCTAACTGCGTGAAATACGACCTCCGTCAATCGGTCTTCGGTAACCCTAACGTGCTGCCAATGTGGGTGGCCGACATGGACTTCGAGACGCCCGACTTCGCACGCGAAGCCGTGATGCGCCGTGCTGAACACCCCGTGTATGGCTACCATTTTAAAGATGAAGCCTACTTCCAATCTATCATCGGCTGGCTCGAACGCCGCCATCACTGGAAAGTGGAACGCGAATGGATGTCGTATACCCCAGGCGTGGTCTGCGGATTCAATATGGCTGTCATGGCCTTTACCGAAGAAGGTGACGAGATTATCATCCAATCGCCTGTGTATCCTCCTTTCCATCATGCAGCAACCTCCCACGGTCGTAAACTGGTCTATAACCCACTGAAGATAGGGGAGAATGGCTATGAGATGGACTTTGAACTCCTCGAAGAACAAGCCAAGACTGCCAAGATGCTGATTCTCAGTAATCCTCATAACCCCGTCGGACGCTGCTGGACTCGCGATGAACTGCTTACCTTGGCAAAAATCTGTACCCGTCATAACGTGCTCGTCGTCTCCGATGAAATACACTGTGACTTGGTGCTGCCGGGACATGAATTCACTCCTTATGGCACTCTTGGCGAGGACTATGCTCGTCACTGCATCATCTTCCACGCTGCTAGCAAGACTTTCAACCTGGCCGGCTTAGCAACTTCCACCGCTATCATCCCGAATCTCTCACTTCGCTATACCTTCAATAGCTATCTCCATTCCATGGAAGCCGACCTTGGAAATATCTTCGGCAAGGTGGCTACCCAGACCTGTATGAACGTAGGCGATGAATGGCTCGACCAGATGCTGGAGTATGTACAGGGTAATATCGACTATGTCAGCGACTTCTTGCGGAAGAACTTACCATGGGTGCAGTTCTTCAAACCCGAAGCAACCTATATGATGTGGCTTGATTTCAGTGCTTACGGTCTGTCGGAAGAACAACTATGGCAGAAGATGACCCAAGAAGCTCAACTCGGCTTTAACCGCGGTATGGAATTCGGTGAAGAAGGTTGCTGCCACTTCCGCATCAACCTCGCCTGCCCAAGAAGCACCGTGGAAGAGGCTATGAAGAGACTGCTGGTGTTTTCAAAATAATGATAATTGTCCGTTAGTAGGAGGGACAGAAGTAGAATCTTTCTCAGTGTCTTCTGGGATGACATCGACATGAATCATCGCCATGAAGGTCTCTTCGTCGATAATCGGAACGCCTAACGACTCGGCTTTCTTTTTCTTTTCCGGTCCCATGCTCTCGCCAGCCACTACATAACTCGTCTTCGATGAGATGCTGCTGACGTTCTTGCCACCATAATCTTCGATTAGCTTCTTCAAAGCATCACGCTCGATGCTGAACTTGCCGCTGACTACGAAAGATAGTCCTTCCAAAACCTGTTCCTTGTCGGATGCCTCTTTCTCGGCTTGAGCAAATTGTAATCCTACCTCACGTAAACGATTGACAATCTCCATGTTGTGAGGCTCGTTGAAGAATGCCTTTATGGACTCGGCAATGACTAATCCCACCGTGTCGACCTCGCTCAACTCCTCAACGGAGGCATTGATGATGGAGTCGATGTCGTGGAAATGCTCCACAATGGTCTTGGCAGTCACCTCGCCGACATTGCGGATGCCTAAGGCAAATAAAACCCGCTCAAAGGGAACGGACTTGGATTTCTCGAGGCCTTCCAAGATGTTGATAGCTCCTTTCTCTTGTATGGTAGGATTCTTTTTTTCGCCAGGGCTCTTGTCTTTGGGTTGCTTAGGGTCTTTCTTCTCCCATAGGATATCAAGAGTGAGGTTATATAAATCAGCGATGTTTTTTATTAATCCTTTGTCATATAGACGATCGATTTTCCCTTCTCCAATACTCTCGATATTCATCGCCTTGCGTGAGGCAAAGTGCTCGATGCGGCCCTTAACCTGAGCGGGACATTCCATGCTGTTGGGACAGTACCAAGCAGCCTCTTCCTCGTTCTTGACAAGGTGTGCACTGCATTCGGGACAAATCGGAGTGAATTCTACGGGACGACTGTCGACAGGACGTTTGTCAAAGTTTACACTGGTGATTTTGGGAATGATTTCTCCGCCTTTTTCAACATACACCACGTCACCATAATGCAAGTCTAAGTCCTTGATAAAGTCTGCGTTATGCAAAGTAGCTCGTTTAACGATAGTACCCGCCAAAGGTACAGGCGAAAGATTGGCTACAGGCGTAATGGTGCCGTGACGACCTACCTGAAAGTCAACACTCAACAACTCGGTCTCCACCGCCTCAGCCTTGAACTTATACGCAATTGCCCATTTCGGTGACTTGGCAGTGAATCCTAATTCCTTTTGTTGTGCAAAACTGTTGACTTTCAATACGATACCATCAGTAGCGAATGGCAAGTTGTGACGTTCGACATCCCAATAGTTGATGAATTCGAAAATCTCATCAACCGTCTTACATAACTTGATATGGTCCGAGATAGGGAATCCCCACTGCTTGGCTGCCATGAGACTTTCGTAATGCGTGGCATAACGACTCTCTAAATCGTCCATCATCATATAGTAATCGTAGTTCTCAAGATGACGCTTGGCTACTTCTGAGGATTTCTGTAACTTGAGAGTGCCAGCGGCTGAATTACGAGGATTGGCAAAAGTGGACTTCCCCGCCTTAATCTGCTCTTCGTTGAGTTTGTCGAAACTCTTCCAAGGCATGACAATCTCACCGCGCATCTCAAAGAAAGCAGGATAATCCCCGCGCAGTCGCAAAGGTACGTTACGGATAGTCTTCACATTGGCTGTGACATCGTCGCCTTGTGCCCCATCACCACGTGTCACGGCACGCACAAGGATACCATCCTCATACTGAAGACTGATGGAAAGACCATCGAATTTCAGCTCACAGCAAAATACCACCTCGTCATCGATGGTTTTCTTGATTCGAGTGATGAATTCTTCAATATCTGCCTTGCTGTATGAATTAGCCAACGAAAGCATCGGGTAACGGTGCCGAACCGTCTCAAACTCCTTGGTTATGCCCCCGCCCACACGCTGAGTAGGAGAGGTGGGAAGCCGAAACTCGGGATATGCGTTTTCGAGACGAGTCAACTCCTCCAACTTCATGTCGAAATCAAAGTCGCTGATGGTCGGCTGGGCAAGGATATAATAGTTGTAGTTGTGCTGCTCGAGCTCTTCACTCAAATCGGCAATGCGCTGACGGACTTCTTCTTTGGTCATAAACCGAAATATTTCAGAGGATTAGAGGAAATGAGAAACACCAACGCCACAATGAAGATGATGGATGCAAGAACTCCTAACAAAGTAAACCAAGTGCCCTTGCGGTTCTTTAACAGATACAACAAGATGAGAAGCGACAAGGCTATCAGACCACACTGATACCAGATGCAACAAGCAAGTCCTAATGCGAGACCAGCAATGAAGAAAGAAGTACGGTGAATGCTGCTGTTCATCTCTGCTTGACGTAAAACCTCCTGACGCAGGATAATCATCCCACCATATAACATCAGTGGCGTAGCAAGAAAAGCATTGGGATTGCTGATGATGCCAAAAGAAGGCATCACACAACAAATCACTGGTAATAAAGCCAATATCCAGGCTGTCTGCTTCTTGTTGGTCAACAAATCACAGATGCGGTAGAAAAACGATACAATCAACAATGATATCAAGCAATAAAAGCATCGGCTGATTATCTTTAATCCTATCTCACCACATAGACTGTTACTCATCCAGGACTGAATATCAGTTATCAACGTGCGAGTTAACGATGGCCTCTGAATCTCGTACAAAGCACCATATCCTGGATAAAAAATAATTACTGCTAAACGTACTACGATAGCAATAAGCAATAGCGATGTGAAAGGATGTGCCTCCTTGAATTGTTTGAACCTATTCATCTTTCTTCTTTTTCAATTGTCGCAAAAATACATATTTTTTGCTTCACTGCATCAGTTTTTCTACCTTTGCATTTTTAATCATGAATACTTGCTCGTATGATACATTCCTGTCCAATACAAATCAGAATGGCTGACCTCGACCCGTTTAATCATGTGAATAACGGTTCACAATGCCATTTCTACGACTACGGAAGGTCCCTTTTCTATGAAGAAGCCTTTCAAAAACCTATCGATTGGCTCAATTTTGAATATGTTCTGGCACATCTTGAACTCGATTTCAAAAAGCCTATCCTAATCCATGACGAGCTAGTCTGCGAGACCGAAGTCCTTGAAATACGGCAACATAGCATGCGACTTATGCAACGCCTTGTAGATAAGAAGACCCAAACCGTAAAAGGTACCTGCGTCTCCGTCGTGGTCCGGATTGACCGACAGACTTATAAAACAGGACTCCTCCCTCAAGAAGATTGTATTAGTCTTCAAAAATACATTAATAATGAATAAATAAATAGTATAGTTATGTATAAAAATATATTTCTAATCGCCGTCTTTTCTTTATGGACCTGTCTTTCATTTGCTCAGACTGAGAAAGAACTGAACGCATGGAAGGACGTAGAGATTTATGAAATCAATAAGGTATCGCCACGTGCTAATGTGATGCCAGTCGATGGTGATTGGCGTATCCTGCTGAGTGGCGACTGGAAGTTCAACTGGGTGGAAACTCCATCCAAGGCTCCAGAAGATTTCTATCTTCCAGATTATGATGCTTCCGGATGGCCCACAATACCAGTCCCAGGCAACTGGGAGCTGAACGGCTATGGCACGCCTATCTATGTGAATGTGGCCAATGAATTCCGTCCAAATGACCCTCCGATGCCTCCACTGGTTGATAATCCTGTTGGATGCTATATCACAGAGTTCGAGTTGCCTGAGTCGTGGAACAACCGTCTGACATTCATCAATTTCGGCGCTGTGAAATCGGCTTACTATCTCTGGATTAATGGTCAGTTTGTGGGGTATACAGAGGATGCCAAGACAAATTCCGATTTTGATATCACCCCATATGTCAAACCTGGAAAGAATACCCTGGCCATGAAGGTGTATCGCTTTTCAAACGGTTCGTATTTTGAATGCCAGGACTTCTGGCGCCTTTCGGGTATCGAACGACATGTGCAGCTGTATTCGAAAGCACAACTGAATATCTTTGATTATGAGGTCCATGCGGGTTTGGATGAGAAGTATGAGAATGGTACTTTCTCGCTTGATGTGGTACTCCAGAGTGTCAAAGCAAAGATTAAGAAAGATACTCGGTTAGTGGCATCCATCTATAAAGGCGATATGCAATGCCTCTTGGAAACCTCCCTTAACGGAATAACCCTCCAAAAGGCTGAGGATGGTTATTATTATGGTCGTATTACCTTGACAACCAGTCCAGAACAGCCATTGGGACGAGTTCGTCAATGGTCGGCCGAGAGTCCAAATCTTTATCAGCTGAGGTTTGGCTTGCGTGACAATAAGGACAAGGTCACGGAAATGCTTTCAGTTCCTATTGGCTTCCGTACATCGGAAATCAAGGATGGAAAGCTGTATATCAATGGTAAATATGTGCTTATCAAAGGTGTCAATCGTCATGAACACGACCCTTATAGCGGACATGTACTCACCCGCCAGCTGATGGAGAAAGATATCGCCATGATGAAGCAGATGGGTATCAATACCGTGCGTACCTGTCACTATCCTGATGACCCATATTGGTACGACCTCTGTGATATCTATGGTCTGTATGTTTGGGACGAAGCCAATGTCGAAGCGCATGCCCAGGGCTATGGGGAACGTAGCTTGGCCAAGCATCCCGAGTATCGAGATATGATATGGTCGCGAAACCGCAATATGCTTGAACGCGACAAAAACCATCCATCTGTCATCATGTGGTCGCTAGGCAATGAAACAGGCAATGGGTGTAATATGGAATATGCCTACAATTGGATGAAAAATCGTGATGCTTCTCGTCCTGTTACCTACGAACGTGCATGCTATGATTATAATACGGATGTCATTGGTTTAATGTATAGTAGCGTCGATTACTTAAAGCGTTTTGTTGAGGAACATCTCGATACGCTGAACCGACCTTTTATCATGGTTGAATACTGCCATGCAATGGGAAACAGCATGGGTGGACTGCAAGATTATTGGGAGCTCTTTGAGAAATACGACCAACTCCAAGGCGGTTGTATCTGGGACTGGGTTGACCAGAGTTTTATTGTCCACGATGACCAGAAAGATGTTGACTGGCTTGCTGTAGGAGGTGACTTGGGCGAGGCTTATGGAGTGGGCGATGACGATAGCTTCTGTGCCAACGGCGTCGTTCAAAGTAACCGTACCCCACACCATCATGCCGCCGAAGTGAAAAAGTGCTATCAGCCTTTCAAATTTAAGGCAATCGACCTCATCACAGGACAGTTTGCGGTCACCAATTGGAACTCCTTCACTGATGCATCTAACTATCGCTGCCATTATACGATTTTCTCCGCAGAGCGCATCTTGCACAAGGGCGAACTTCAACTGACGGCCAAGCCTTTTGAAACCCAGAGAATTCTTATCGACCGCTTGCGTATCTATGCTCATCCCGGCGAAGAACTCTTCGTTCGTTTCAGCGTCACCCTTAAAAATGAGCCGCCATTCATGCCTGCTGGCTATGAAGTCGCCTACGATGAGTTCAAACTAAACTGGCCTTCAGAAGAGAAACTTACCCTTGAACCTGAAGGTAATTTGACTTTGATTGATACTCAAGATAACGGAGAATATTGTATTAAGAATCAAGATGTTAAGATTTCAATAAATATCGCAACAGGGGAGATAGTTTCCTATCAATATAAAGGAAAAGAACTGTTGACCTCACCTGTACGTCAAAACTTTTGGAGAGCCCCAACCTTAAATGATGACGTGGATGGAAATGGTGTTAGATGTTGGGAGAAAGCCGGACTGCAGCACTTAAAGGCACGCGTGGTATCGAATAGCCGTAAGGTGCAGGATGATGGACAGGTCTTCATGAAGTCAACGATTGAACTGCGTGACAATAAAGATGTGGTTCAGATTGTGGTGAATGAACTGTGCCTCATTGATGCGCAAGGCAATGTCACACTCACCAACCGCGTGGAACCGATGGAGACGGTGAAGACTTTCCCGAAAGTAGGAATGCAGTTCGCTATGCCACTGAGCTATCAGAACCTGATGTATTTCGGAAAAGATACCGAAAATTATCCTGACCGTAATGCTTCGGGAAAGATGGGACTCTATAAAATGAATGCTTTAGATATGTTTGAGCAACATGTTGAGCCTCAGGATAATGGAAATAGAGCGGAGACGCGATGGTTTGCCTTGACCAGCGATAAGAGTGATGTGGGTCTTTTTGTCACGATGGACCAGCCTTTCAATTTCAGCATCTATAATTATGATGATGACAATCTCTCAACCGCAGAACGTATCAATGAATTGAATCCGACCGAGTATTTGACGGTGAATGTCGATTATCTGCAGGCTCCTCTTGGAACGGCAACCTGCGGTCCAGATGCTTTGGATAAATACTTGATTAAGAATCAGGTTTATGAGTATACGGTGCGACTGTGTGCTTTTGACACGAAGGCCGTTGACCCTCTGGAGATGAGCCGTTATGCATTCCCCGATTTTTCGAAGAACATGGTGCCGACGCCAGTGATTAAGGCTGAGATGGATGGTGAAGAAAACTATCGCATTTTCAATAAGCCGGTGATGGTTACCTTAGACCTGGATTCAGAGGATGTTGACATGAAGTCAGGAGTGAAGCTCTATTATACTTTAGATGGTACGGAGCCGACCCGTAAATCGCATCTCTATAAGAAGCCTTTTGAGATAAACCAATCCTGTGTGCTGAAGGTGAAAGCTTTCAAGAAGGGTTTGGAGGAATCATTTGAGGTGCAGAAGACCTTCCAACGTTGTCATATCTTGACGACTACCTTTGTGACTAATCCCGTGAAACGCTATGGTAAAGATGCCGATATTGCCTTGATGGATGGAGTGAAAGGTGTCCCTGGTGATTATTACAATGGTTGGCTTGGCTTCCAGGGAGATGACATGGAGGCCACGATAGAGTTATCTGAACCATTGGATATCAAGACCTTGAAGATTGGTGTCTGTGTAGAACCGAATGACTGGGTCGTTTGGCCAAAGTCGGCATGGGTATCGTTTTCATCGGATGGAGAAGCCTATTCTGACTGGAAGATGGTTGAGTTTCCGATGTATGAAAGACCTGACAAGATGCTTGGGCAGGGCAGAGTTGAACTCCGCGCCCGTGTCAATGCCGTTGACGTAAAATATCTGAAGGTGAAAATAGAAAACCAGCGTACGTTGCCGGAGTGGCATCCATACGCTGGTGAGAGTTCTTGGATTATGGTCGACGAGATTACCGTCGAGTAACACAATTCTATTTTATCTGTTCCAGTCGACAGCCTGACGCTGGATTGGCATCGTCATGCAGCGAGCGCCACCGCCTCCGCGGGAGAGTTCGTTGCCTTCGAATGCGACCACACATCTCTTGATTCTGTCGAGTTTAACCTTATCGTTGACGACGTCTGCAGCGGTGATGATGTCGAAGCCAGCTTTGTTGAGGGCTTCGAGGGTGTGGTAGTTACGACCGTAACCGATGCATTTCCCAGGGGCAAAAGCAAAGAAGTTGGTTCCGCTATGCCACTGTTCGCGAGCTCCGTACATTGGGTCTCCACCGCCACAATACACTGGTTCGACAGGGATGCCGAGACCATTAAGGGCAGAAACGAGATTGCGTTCGTCTTGACCAACGGCGTGTTGGTTTTCGTCGATGATGATATGGAAAGTCTTGAGACTATGACTCATGACGACAGGTTCGTAGACCACACAACGGTCAACGTCAATCATTGAGAACACCATGTCGAGATGGATGAATGATTCTGGTTCCTTTGGAAGTTCCTGGAAGATGAGGTGCTTGATGCCTGGACGGCTCTTCAGATGCTCCACTAAGGAGTTGATACCGAACATGTTGGTGCGAGCGCTCAAACCACAGAGAACTACATCATCGCGGACGATATGAATGTCGCCACCTTCAATGGAACCAGTCTCCAAAGCGCTGTAACGGAGAGCAGGATTCAAGACAGGAGCATTCAGCATAGGGTGACAGCTGTAGATGGTCTCAAGAATCAAAGTCTCACGAGCGCGGACCTTTGTTGCCATGTTGCTAATCATCAGCTGGTCAAACATCGTAAACGAAGCATCACGCATGAAGAAGAGATTCGGCAATGGAAGCAGAGAGAACTGTTGGTTGTCGATGCATTTGATGTCTTTGATACGGACACCTTCGATGAGGCCTTTGGCAAGCTCTTTTCTATCTAATTCTTTAAGAAAACCTGCAAGATATTCAACACCTTCATTTTTGCAGATGCGGTCTACCAGGTTGTTCTTGATAATCTCGTTTTGGAGGATATCTGCCAGCATGTCGCTGATTTCGTGGACACTAGCCACTTTTTTGAGGACGCGCTGAAAATAATTGTATTCTTTTTGTGCGACTTGTAAGTTGAGGATGTCGCTGTATAAATACTGATGGGCGGTATCGGGGGTCATGTTTTCAAGCTCGACACCAGGGGTATGTACCAGTACGTGTTCAAGCTTTCCGATTTCGGAGTTGACACATACATTGACTTGTTCGTAAGCCATAAAAAGTATTTTAGTTAAACATTAAGGCTGCAAAGTTACAACTTTATTTTGTTTGATGGTCAAAATTAAAAATCATTTATGATAAATGAAGGTTTTCGTGCAATAGAGCTTGTCCGGTAAAGGATTCTTGGCATTGCTTGAGGTCTTCGGGAACGCCTTGGAAGACGACGTTGCCACCTTTATCACCACCATCGGGACCGAGGTCGATGACCCAGTCGGCGGAGTTGATGACATCGAGGTTGTGCTCGATGACGATGAGGGAGTGACCGTTGTCGATGAGCGCGTTGAAAGAGTCGAGCAGCTTTTTCACGTCGTGGAAATGCAGTCCCGTGGTGGGTTCATCGAAGATGAAGAGGGTAGGACGTTCCACTTGTCCTTTGATGAGGAAGTAAGCCAACTTTACGCGTTGCGCTTCACCTCCGGAGAGGGTACTTGACGATTGACCAAGTTTCAGATAGCCGAGACCTGTGGCTTGAAGTGGCAGGAGTCGGTTGATGATTCGTTTGACGATGGGACTGCTACTCTCGCTGGAACTGTTGAAGAACTCGATGGCTTGGTCGACCGACATGTTCAGGATGTCGGAGATGTTTTTCCCGTCGTAACGAATTTCGAGGACTTCTTCTTTGAAACGGGAACCATGGCATACTTCGCAGGGCAGGTAAAGGTCGGCCATAAACTGCATCTCGACTTTTGTAACGCCTTCTCCGTCGCAGTTGTCGCATCGTCCCCCAGCCATATTAAAGGAGAAATAGGCAGGTTTAATGCCACGAAGCTTGGCGAGTTTCTGCTCCGAGAAAAGCTGACGTATTTCGTCATATGCTTTCAGGTAAGTGGCTGGGTTGGAACGAGATGACTTGCCTATGGGATTCTGGTCGATGAATTCAACAGCTTGAATCTGTGAGAGACTTCCTTCGAGACAGCCATAGCTTCCACAGCGTTCCGATGCCTCTCCGAGGTGACGACGCATGGCAGGATACAGGATATCTTTCACCAAGGTCGATTTTCCGGAGCCGCTGACGCCGGTGACGACTGTGAGCGTGTTGAGAGGGAAGGCAACGGTGATGTTTTTGAGGTTGTGCTGACTTGCCCCTTTTATGGTGATGGAGTTGTTCCATGACCTACGGCGATGGGGACTGTTGATATGCTCTTTTCCAGTGAGATAACGAGCAGTGAGACTGTCGTTGTTTTGAATCAATTCATTGAGGCTGCCTTGGAAGACCAGTTCACCACCGAATTCTCCAGCCATGGGACCGATATCGATGATGTGGTCGGCACTGCGTATGATTTTCTCATCGTGTTCAACGACGATGACGGTGTTGCCAATGTCGCGCAGGCGTTTCAGGACTTTGATGAGCCGGTCGGTGTCGCGTGGGTGGAGACCGATGCTGGGCTCGTCGAGGATATAGGTGGAGCCTACTAAGCTGCTGCCTAAGGAGGTGGCAAGATTGATACGTTGCGATTCACCGCCCGAGAGAGTGTTGGAGAGACGGTTGAGCGTGAGATAACCTAAACCGACATCGAGCATGAAGTCGAGGCGGTTGTTGATTTCGATAAGGATTCTGGACGCAATCGCCTGGTCGTGGTCATCGAGAACCAGGTTGTCGAAGAAACGTTTTAGGTCTTCGAGCGACATGCAGACGAGTTCGTTGATGCTGTGACCGCCGACTTTAACGTATTGGGCCGATTCTTTCAGTCGTGTTCCATTGCATTCTGGACAAACCGTCTTGCCTTGGTAGCGCGACATCATGACGCGGTATTGAATTTTATAGGATTGGCTTTCTACATATTTAAAGAAAGAGTAGATGCCTTCGAAATATTCATTGCCAGTCCATAGTAACTTTTTCTGTTCATCGCTGAGCTCGTAATAGGGTCTGTGGACGGGGAAATTGAACTTGTGGGCCACGTTGATGAATGCATCTTTCCATTCGCTCATCTTCTCGCCACGCCAACATGCGATGGCGTTTTCGTAGATAGATAAACTTTTGTTGGGGACTACCAGGTCGGGGTCGATGCCGATGATGGTACCGAAGCCTTGGCAGGTGGGACAGGCGCCATAAGGGTTGTTAAAGGCGAAAAGATTCACGGAAGGCTGTTCAAACGTGATGCCGTCCGCTTCAAAACGAGACGAGAATTCGTGAATGTCGCGTTTCCCATCTATCTCGGAGATGATTTGACAGGCTTGTTTCCCTTCGTAGAAGGCAGTCTGAACCGAATCGGAGAGACGCCCAATCTCGTCGTGGATATTATCGTTGATGCGGACGCGGTCGATGAGCAGACGGATGTTCTTGGGTCCTAGTCGGTGTTTTGATTCAAGGTAGTCTTCGATTCGTACAATCTCATCTTTGGCCATGATGCGGTAGAAGCCTTGCTGCATCAACAGAGAGAGATGTTCTTCGATGCTGCGACCTTCGGGCAGGATGATAGGGGCCACGATGTAGGCGGTTGCCCCGTTGGGAAGTGTGAGGATGTGGTCAACGACGTCGCTGACCTGATGCTTCTTTACTTGGCAACCTGAGATAGGGGAGTAGGTGCGACCGATACGGGCATAGAGAAGTTTCATGAACTCGTATATCTCGGTGCTGGTGCCTACGGTTGAACGAGGATTGTGGGTGTTGACTTTTTGCTCGATGGCGATGGCGGGTGTTAACCCGGTGATGGAATCCACGTCAGGCTTGTCGAGACGTCCCATAAATTGACGGGCGTAGGAACTAAGACTTTCCACATAGCGGCGTTGACCTTCTGCGTATATGGTGTCGAATGCCAGGGATGACTTGCCTGAACCAGATAATCCAGTGATGACAATGAATTTGTTCTTTGGAATCTGAAGACTGACGTTTTTCAGGTTGTTTACCCTTGCATTGCGTATAGTTATATAGGAAGAGGAACTGTCTTTCAAAACACTTTATTTTTGAATCTGCAAAGGTAATCAAAAGCGGGTAATGATACTTGACAAATAAAAAATATTGAAAAAAATGATATTTTTTCTGTTGCGGTATTGATTTTGTTGTATATTTGCACATCGAAACAATTCAAACAAGTATCAACTAAATAATTTCGCTATCGACAGAACTTTACCCTTAACTAATTAGCACACAGTGCATTAAAAAAGGGGGCCGTATGTCCGAAATAAGAAAAACTGATATTGAGTTGATAGAAAGCTATCGTAATGGCTGTCTATCCGATTTTGAATTGTTGGTCGGTCGTTACCAGGATCAGGTCTATAATTACATTCTGTCTATGGTTAGAGATAGGCAGTTGGCGGATGATATCTTCCAAGATACATTCGTCAAGGTCATTCGTACCATTAAGGCAGGAGTCTACAAAGATGAGGGAAAATTTGTTCAATTTGTGATGCGTATTGCTCACAATCTTATCATAGATCATTTCCGCACTGAGAATAGAATTCCTACTGTAGAATCGTCAAGTGAAGACTATAATTATATAGATAATGCTCCTATATCGGACCCATCGGTGGAGCAGGGTATGATTATGGACCAGGTATACAGTGACATTCGTAAGATGGTCAGTTATCTGCCGGCCGAGCAGCAGGAGGTGATTCGCATGCGAATTTATGATGATATGAGTTTCAAAGACATTGCGGAGGTGACCAATGTGAGCATCAATACGGCCTTAGGTCGTATGCGTTATGCTTTAATTAATCTTCGTAAGATGATGGAAACCAATAAGATGAGTTTAACGTACTAAGAAAATTTCTGGGTTCGTATACTAAACTATTTCTTTGTGCGTTTGATAGGCATGTTTGATGAAATAAACTGCCTATGATTAGAAAATCTACTCCTGAAATTGAAGAAACGGTTTGTGATGAGGGATTGGTAAAAATGTTGAAGAAAGTCTATAAGAAGGACCTGCAACATCCAAGTAAATCATCTTTACAATTCATCTTTGGTTACGCAGCATCGTACGAATCTTACGATAGTGCTTTGATTGGCCAATTAGGTGTGATGAAAAACTAAACTCAAGGAATCACTTATACCGTAAGAGACAATGAAGAGACGCGATTGGTCGCGTCTCTTTTTTTGTTTTATCTTGTCTGCTTGTGCTCTTGTCACTCAACGCTTTACGTATATATATAAAAATAAAAGATGATTTTCTTGTTTATATAAGGTTAAAGCACTAATTTTGTGGTCTTGAAAATCAAGAAAAATCTAACAAATTTAAACATAACAAATTATGAATAAGCAGATTACATTAGAGCAAGCTGTCGAAAAAGTACATGACGGCATGTCCATTAGGATTGGCGGTGTCCTTGGTGTTGGAAGTCCGGTCCAGATTAGTGACGCGTTGGTAGCGAGAGGCGTGAAGGATTTGAC
>X415_White_Rhinoceros__coassemble_242_pt1 | contig 14356 bp, 10 predicted proteins | sample X415_White_Rhinoceros__metabat2_low_PE_005 | metagenome-assembled genome bin X415_White_Rhinoceros
CTTCCTCTCTTCCTCCCTTCCTCCCTTCCTCTCTTCCTCTCTTCCTCCCTTCCTCACTCCTCTCTCATCACCTCTTTCATTACCTCAAACACCAATCTGGCCTCAAAGCCTTTTTGAATACCATATGCCGCCAATTTCTGCCGCTTCTGAAAAACATTGTCGGCCTTTATTGTCTTGGCTTTAATAGTTAAGATAGTGATGAGTTTCTCTCGATATATATCTTGGTCAAATTCTGAAATTGCACTGTCAATCAGTTCTTTATCAATTCCTTTCCGCTGCAGCTGAAAACGAATCTTGTTAATGCCCCAGCCACTTTGGTTAATCTTCCCGCGCACATAAGCACGGGTAAATCGTTCGTCGTTGACGAAACGATTGTCCAATAAATAAGCAAGAATCTCTTTTTTGCTTTCTTCAGATATGTCGAAGGTCTTCAGCTTGTCGCAAACATCCTTCACACACCGCTCCTGATAGGCGCAGTATTTGGCCATCTTATCCAGTACTTGGTCTGGAGATATCGCTTTGTCTTTCATGACTTCAAACCTTAAACTAGAAGTTCCTAACTTCTAACTCCTAACTCAACACTCAATCAAGAGGTCGCCGTCTTTAATCCATCCCATCTTCCTCAGGATGGCGCCAAAAATCCAGCTGAGTATAGCTGGCAGTACGAAGCATACAAGCATCATCCCAATCCACATATTTAGCCCGCCTTCGGGCATGGCGGTGTAGATGCCGATGGGACCAACGAGTCCGCAGGTTCCCATTCCAGCGCCAATCGGAATATTTTCAAGATGGAATACACAAGTGGCAATAGGCCCAGTGATGGCGGCTGCTAGGGTAGGGGGAATCCAAATTCGTGGATTCTTTACAATATTGCCCATCTGTAACATTGAGGTCCCTAAACCCTGTGCGATGAGCCCGCCCCAACGATTTTCTTTGAAACTGAGTACTGCAAAACCAATCATCTGAGCACAGCAGCCTGCAGTGGCAGCGCCTCCTGCTAAGCCACCAAGACCGATGGCAAGACATATCGCAGCAGAACTAATGGGAAGCGTCAGCACCATGCCGATGACTACCGATACGACGATACCCATCAAAAATGGCTGCATTTGAGTGGCAGTTTCAATGAAAGAACCAAGAGCAGTCATCACGCTGTTGATGGCTGGTCCAATGGCATAGGCAACTAACACGCCACTGATGATTACCGTGGCAGGCGTGACAAGAATGTCGACCTGGGTTTCTTTATAGACCATCTTGCCCAATTCAATGGCCACGATGACGGCTACGTAGGCGCCCATGGGACCGCCTAATTCGTTGCCGGCAATGCCAACTGCAATGGCACTGAAGAGGACAAGCCCTTCACAACCAAGTTTATAGGCAATTGCTACAGCAATAGCTGCTCCTGTAGCTGCTTTTGCGTAACGGGCAATGGTAACAAAGGCTTCAAGACCTGTCTTATCTCCCAAAGTCTGGAAGATGGTGCCGATGAGCAATGAGGCAAACAAGCCCATTGCCATAGCACCAAGGGCATCGACAAAATAAGCTCTCCAGCTCATGTCGACGCCCTTGCGCGTACAATAATCCTTAAATCTGCTCATTAGAATTCAATGGCTTCAATGCCTTTTTCATTCATGAAAGCAGGCAGCACCTCTTCATCAGCCACTGCTGCTACGCAGTTCATCACTACGCGAATCTTCTCAGCAGGATAAATCTGAACGAGATCCTTAAGCGTCTCTAATACACAGAAGTCAGAAGCAATGCCACAGACATCAATGCCTGTGAAACCATCCGATATCGTGAGCTCTTTTACACGTGCTCCGCTGACTTCATTTTGAAGGATGGAGTACTCTTCTTTCTCAGCAATGTCACCTTTATGGAGGTATTCGACCTTCATATCAAGACCCTCAAGAACTTCTTGAAGCATAGGATAAACATTGACGCCGTCAGTGCCTTGTACACAATGTGCTGGCCAAGTGCCACCGTTGTCAACAAATGAACTATGATCGGTTGGATGGAAATCCTGGGTCACCACGATATGGGTGTAGTTGGCAAGAGCATCACCCTTTAAAGCTTGAGCCAAGGTCTCCATGGCTGCTGGACCATTTGCTACGGCAAGACTGCCAGTCGTGAAGTCAACCTGGGGGTCAACAATGATGAGCAGACGTTGTGACTGATGTTCAACAACAGGTTCAGCTTCATTTTCTTTCTTGCTGTTTTTGTTGCCACAGCTTACGAGGGCTAACACAAGGAGCATTGCAGCTCCAAAGAGAACTTTCTTACTCATTTTTATAGATGTTATTTTAATGTTTTCAATTTTGCGACAAAGATACGTAAATTGTTCTTAGTTAGAAGCTTTTAGTTAGGAGTTTTGCTAACGGGAGTAAAGCTTCTTCACCCAGTCAGGTCGATCCAACTGCCGTAACTTGCCCTTGACCCATTCTCGGTTCTCATTCTTGTACCAAAAGAAAAATCGTTGCTGCGCAAGTTTCTCTTCTTTGGTCTTGGGAACAAAGACAGGCTCCAAAGTATATGGGTTGTATCCGGAATAGTAAATCTCTGTAGCTAAAGTCATTGGAGTAGGAGTGAAGTCTTGAACCTGTTCGAGATGATAACCCAATGAGGCAGTCTTCACGGCCAAATCGGCCATGTCCTCGAGATAACAGTCGGGATGCGATGAGATAAAATAGGGTATCAACTGCTGGTTTAGATGCTCCTTCTCATTGATAGCATCGAACTTTTTCTTTAGCTTCACAAACATGTCAAACTTTGGCTTCCTCATCAGTTTCAACACGGCATCCGAAGTGTGCTCGGGAGCTACCTTCAAACGGCCGCTGACATGTCGTGTCACTAACTGACGGAAATATTCGTCATATCCCATAGCCCTGTTCTCCTCTGGAGTACAATCGTGAAGAAATAAGTCATAACGAATTCCGCTGCCAATGGTTGCCTTCTTTACTTTAGGATTCTTGTCGACCTCTTGGTAAATGTCAATGAGCGGGTGATGGTCCGTGTTGAGATTCTTGCATACAGTGGGCTGAAGACAGGTGGGACGGGCACATTTTTCACAGAGACTTTCATCCTTGCCTTTCATCCGGTACATGTTGGCAGAAGGTCCTCCCAAATCACTGATATAACCTTTAAAATCCTCCATCTCAGTCACCTTCTCTACCTCCTTCATGATGGATTCTTTGCTTCTTGATGCCACAAACTTGCCCTGATGTGCAGAAATGGTACAGAAGGCACAACCTCCAAAACAACCCCTGTGTAGATTAACAGAGTGACGAATCATCTCATAGGCCGGAATAACCCCGCGCTTGGCATATTTTGGATGAGGTAGACGCGTGTAAGGCAAGTCAAATGAGGCATCTATCTGGGTCTCTGTAAAAGTCGGTAAAGGCGGATTGATAACAAGACGTTGATTCCCAACCTCTTGAATTAATCGTGCGGCATGCTTCTTATTCGACTCTTCTTCGATATGCTTGAAGTTGGATGCGTAACGCTTCTTGTCTTTTAAACAAATTTCGTGTGAAACCAACTCTATCGTTTCTCCTGAGAAATCGGGTAGGGGACTCTTCTTATCCTGTAGGAAGAATGTTTGCTGGATGTCCGTCAACTCATCGATTCTCTTTCCACTCTCCAAAGCCTTGGCTATCTCAATGACGGTGAGCTCTCCCATTCCGTAAATGCCGAGGTCGGCTTTTGAGTCGACTAAGATGCTGGGCTTTAAACTGTCTGACCAATAATCATAGTGCGTCACACGACGCAAGGAGGCTTCAATGCCACCAACTACAACAGGAACGTCTGGATAAAGCTTTTTCAGAATGTTGCAATATACCACAGTGGCATAGTCGGGACGATAACCGGCTTCTCCACCAGGCGTGTATGCATCATTGCTGCGGAGCCGTTTGTTGGCTGTGTAATGATTGACCATAGAATCCATACAACCCGCCGACACACCGAAAAACAATCTCGGCTTGCCAAATTTCTTGAAATCGCGTAGGTCATCACGCCAGTTGGGCTGGGGAATCAAAGCCACTCGATATCCGGCATGCTCTAACACTCTTCCAATTACAGCAGCACCAAACGCAGGATGGTCGACGTATGCATCACCCGTGATGAATACCACGTCCACCTCGTCCCAACCTCTTAAGTCAGTCTCCTTTTTCGTGATTGGTAACCAGTCTAATAAAGTCATAGCTCTTCCTTTCAAATTGCAAAAATAGTTTATTTCTCCAAACCATCAAATTATTCCCCTTAAACACTACCTATCTCAATTAAAATTGGTATCTTTGCACGGTTAAAAACGTATCTAAATAATTTATATATAAATAATGAAAAAAGAAGTAAAATTCAGTCTGGTGTACCGCGATATGTGGCAGTCATCAGGCAAGTATGTTCCACGGAAGGATCAATTGGAAAAAATCGCTCCTCTGATCATCGACATGGGATGTTTTGACCGTGTTGAGACCAATGGTGGTGCTGCAGAACAGGTCAACTTGCTTTATGGCGAGAACCCAAACCCATCGGTGCGTGCATTCACGGCTGCCCTCCATAAAGGCGGAATTGAGTGCCATATGCTGGACCGTGCTCTCAATGCTTTAAGAATGAACCCTGTCCCTGCCGACGTGCGTCAACTGATGTATAAGGTTAAGAAAGCTCAGGGTGTCGATATTACCCGTATCTTCTGCGGATTGAACGATGTCCGTAACATCATCCCTTCTATCCAATGGGCAAACGAAGCTGGCATGATTTCTCAAGCTGCCATGAGTATTACCTATTCACAGGTTCATACTGCTGAATATTATATCGATATGGCTGAAAAACTCATCGCTGCCGGTGCCAAGGAAATCGCACTTAAGGACATGGCCGGCGTCGGCCGCCCAGCTTCACTCGGCAAAATCGTCAACCATATCAAAACCCAACATCCTGAAATTAAGGTTCAATATCACGGTCATACCGGTCCAGGTCTCTCAATGGCATCCGTCCTCGAAGTCTGTAAGGCTGGCTGCGACTATATCGACGTCGCCATGGAACCTCTGTCATGGGGTACCGTTCATCCAGACGTCATCAGCGTTCAAGCCATGCTGAAAGATGCTGGCTTCCTCGTCAAAGACATCAACATGAAAGCCTATATGGCCGCTCGTTCCATGACCCAAAGCTTCATGGATGACTTCCTGGGCTATTGGATTGATCCTCGTAACCGTTATCTCAACTCCTTGCTCCTGGGTTGTGGACTTCCTGGTGGTATGATGGGCTCTCTTATGGCTGACCTTAAGGGCGTTCATGCAGCTATCAACATGAACCGCAAGAACCAAGGCCTTCCTGAACTCAATGAAGATGAACTTCTGGTCGAGCTCTTCGAAGAAGTACAAAATATCTGGCCTAAATTGGGCAACCCACCTTTGGTCACCCCGTTCAGTCAGTATACCAAGAATATCGCTCTGATGAACCTCTATTCCCTCAGCAAGGGTGAACCTCGTTACGAGAACTCTATCGACCCAGCTGCATGGAATATGATTCTGGGCAAAGCTGGTAACCTGCCTGGTAAACTCGATCAGGAAATCATCGACCTCGCCAAGAAGAAAGGCTTCGAGTTCTTCACAGGTAACCCACAAGATAACTACCCGAACGAACTGCCACGCTTCATCGAAGAGATGAAGAAGAACGGCTGGGACCGCGGCCAGGATGACGAAGAACTCTTCGAGTTCGCAATGCACGAGAAACAATATCGTGAGTATAAGTCAGGCGAAGCTAAACGCCGCTTCAATCAGGAACTGGAAGCTAAGATGAAGGAAAAGATGGAAAAAGCTGGCGGCAGCGTCAAAATCCCGGACCTCCGTGCCCTCCGTCACCCCAACGCTGAACCCGTCATCGCTCCTGTCAGCGGTACCATCCTCTGGGATGTCGACTTCGAATACAAAGCCTGCGCTCCAGCACCAGGTAAGGTTTATAAAGAAGGTGACTTCCTCTGCGCTATCGATAGCGAACACGGCCTCGAACCCGTCTACGCCCTCTGGCCCGGAAAAATCGTCGAAGCTACCGCCGAACAAGGTAAACACGTCGTCAAAGGCGATACCATCGCCTTCATCGAAAAGTAATTTCTCAACCTCCGGCAAAAAATGGCACGGAAGTTGAACTGAATAATTCTCTTGGCCTGTCCAAAACAGGCCATTAGATTGAAAACCTATTATTAACCAAACATTAAACGACAAAAATGAAAAAGTTAATTCTTACCCTCGCAATTGCCATCATGGGCATCTTCTCAGCTAACGCACAAGTATGGATGGGCGGCTCAGCTCATGCTAACCTTAACAAAAACAACACCCAAATCACCCTCTCTCCAGAAGTAGGCTATAGCTTCACCGGTACCCCTTGGACCATCGCCTGCGCAGTCAACTTCGGCTATAACAACAACAACGCTACCCTCGACCTCTCCCCATATCTCCGTTACAGCCTCGGCACCCTCGAAAAGTTTGCTTTCTTCATGGACCTGACCGGCGACCTCGGCGCTGTAAATAACTCAGGCTATAGAATCGCTCTCCAACCTGGTGTGGCATGGATGGCTACCGAACATTGGACCGCTGCATTCCGCTTCGCTTTCCTCGGCTGGAGCCACAACTACAATGACGTTGATGGCTTTACCATGGACTTCGCAGCAGCTGCTCCTGGATTTGGTCTGTACTACAACTTCTAAAACTACTTTTTAGATACTATATAAAGGAGGACGACTCATCGAGCCGTCCTCCTTTTTTGTGGTATTCGTTCAATTCATGGTAAAAAATAAAAATAACCACGAATTATACGAATCTTATGAATGGAGGGCCATTTTTTCCTACCTTTGTAAGACATTTCAAAATTGAATCTCATGAAGAAAACCCTCATCACCTTCGTGCTCTTCGCTCTGGCATTGCCTTTCACTGCCTTAGCTCAAAACAAAAACATTGCGTATCAAGATGACAACGTGCGCTTTACCATCATCACCGATGGCGTCATCCGTATGGAATATGCTCCAAATGCGGCCTTCGTCGACGCTCCCTCTCAAGTAGCAGTCATCCGTGATTATCCTGAAGTTGCCTATCAACTCAAAACGGGCAATACCATCGAGATTACAACATCAAAACTCAAACTCCAATATAAAAAAGGTACAGGCCCCTTTACTGCCGAAAACTTGACTGTCAGCTCCCAGAAAGGTGTCACCCCTTCTTTCGTCTGGCATCCCGGCATGACTCAACAAAATAACCTGAAAGGTACCTATCGTACCCTCGACGGATATAACGGCGACCACGACTACGACGATGAAAACGCTAAACTGCCTATCGAAGACGGCCTTCTCGCTACCGATGGATGGTCCCTCATCGACGACTCCCAAAGCTTCCTCTTCGACAATAGCGACTGGGCATGGGTGACTGAACGCGAAAGCCTCGAAAACCAGGACTGGTACTTCATGGGCTATGGACACAACTATAAACAGGCTCTCAAAGACTTCACCGTCTTCGCTGGACAAGTGCCACTGCCTCCTCGCTATGCCTTCGGCTACTGGTGGTCGAGATATTGGGCCTATAGCGACCAGGAGATGCGCGACCTCGTGATGAAATTTAACCAATACGACATCCCTCTCGATGTCATGGTCATCGATATGGACTGGCACTATACCGAGAAAGGAAAAGGGGCATGGACCGGCTGGACTTGGAATACCAAACTCTTCCCCGACTATACCCGCCTCCTATCTGACCTCCATAAACAAAATATCCGCGCTACCCTTAACTTGCATCCCGCAGGCGGTGTGGAACCCTACGAGATTCAATACAATGCTATGAAGGACTATCTGAAACTCGGTGATGACTACGACAAAGCTATTCCATGGGAAGTCTCTAACAAGTCGTTCATGTCCGGACTGTTCCAAGAAGTCCTGCGTCCTATGGAGAAAAATGGAGTCGACTTCTGGTGGCTTGATTGGCAACAGTGGCCTAACGATAAACGACTCACCCGCCTTAGCAACACATGGTGGATAAACTATAGCTTCTTCAGCAACTTCGAACGTACCCGCGACACCCGCCCGATGCTCTATCACCGCTGGGGCGGCCTCGGCAACCATCGCTACCAAATCGGTTTCTCTGGCGATGCCGTCATCTCGTGGGAATCACTCGACTACCAACCCTACTTCAATAGCACTGCAAGCAATGTGCTCTATGGCTTCTGGAGCCATGACATAGGCGGCCACTGGGGCGGTACCATCACCCCGGAACTCTATACCCGCTGGATGCAATTTGGGGCGCTCAGCCCGATTCTCCGTAGCCACTCCACTAAAGACGCTTCTATCAATAAGGAGCCGTGGACTTTCCCATACGAATACACCGAAATCATCCGCAATATCATCCAACAACGTCGTAAGATGATACCTTATACCTATACAATGGCTCGCAAGGCACACGATGAAGGTCTCTCACTGTGCCGCCCACTCTATTACGATTATCCAGATTGCGAAGAGGCCTATAGCTTCCGCAATGAATATATGTTCGGTGATAAAATGCTGGTGGCTCCTATCACCTCACCTATGGAAGGCTCGTTTTCAACCATCGACCTGTGGCTGCCCTATGGCACCTGGTTCGAAGTCTCTACGGGTACTATGCTGCAAGGCGGTCAGGTCGTCACCCGTAAATTCATGATTGACGAATATCCTCTCTATGTCAAGGCTGGCTCTATCATCCCTCAGTATGCATCCGCCCATCAATGTGTGGATGGTAATGCCCATACTGATTTTGATATCATGATTTATCCTGGAGGAGATGGCGACTTCAGTATGTACTACGATGATGGTGATGATAAGGATTATGATGCTAATAATATGCGGGTTAGATTCCGCGCCACCCATCAAGGTAATGTCTATTTTGCTAACGTCTATCCAGCAGAAGGCAATTTCAAAATGGCAACCCGCAATGTCACCCTCAAATTTGTGGCTTCTGATATGCCGGAACATGTGTATTGCAATGGCAATGAAGTGGATTGGAATTACGATGGTGAATCCTTTACACTGGTAGTCCCCATCCCAGAAGGTAATTGGGATGAACAACTCAATATACGTGTCGTCTATCCTCAAGATATCCCACATATGAATCTGATGGATGGCATCATTGGCAATAGCCATCGTGCCGCAAAAGCCGTGACCGAACTCAAAAACCATAAAGCCAACATCGTTCTTAATGATGCCTTAGGCCTGTTCGGAAGCCTCGCACCGCAAATCAACTACTTCCCTAATACCCTCCACGAAAGCGTCACCCTCTTCCGCCAGTATTTCGATGACCTCGACAACTCCCTCGAAGGCATGGGTATCAAGGATGAAGACAAAATCTGGTTTAAACAACAAGTCGGCAAGTAATAGTATGAGACATCTTTCAATATTCTTGGCAACGCTGCTCCTTTTGACTGCCCATTCTGTGAATGGTCAAATGCCAGAACCGCCAACCCCTATAGACCCAATTCCTCATCTGATTCAACCAGATTGGAATTCCATCAACGGTCGTGGCTATCCTCAGTGGTTCACCGATGCCAAACTCGGCATCTTTATTCATTGGGGCGTGTATTCCGTGCCAGCCTTTGCCTCCAACGAAGGCTATGCGGAATGGTATTATCGTGGTCTATCAACTGATGATGGCGAGCGTAAGGCTTATCAGGAAAAGATGTATGGACCTGACTTCCGCTATGAGGACTATGCTCCTTTGTTTAGAGCAGAACTTTGGGACCCGGAAGAGTGGGCAGACCTTTTCGAAAAATCGGGAGCCCGTTATGTCCTCCTCGTCTCGAAACACCATGATGGCTACTGTATGTGGCCAAGTGATTATGCTCCAGGTTGGAATACTGCGGAAGTAGGACCACATCGCGATGTGTGTGGAGAACTTAGCTGGGCTGTCCGACAGCACAATATGAAGATGGGATTCTATTATTCACTCCCTGAATGGACAAATCCCTTGCACCGTTGGTACGAAGATCCTGACGATTCTATTGCGACTTATGTCAATACACATATGATTCCTCAGTTCCAGGAACTGGTGGATAAATATGAGCCATCCATCATCTTTACCGATGGGGAATGGCGCAATAGTGCAGAACAATGGCATGCACTAGAACTCATCGCTTGGTATTATAATGCCGTGGGCGAAGATGCTATCGTTAACGATCGTTGGGGTAGTGGGGGAGAACATGGTTTCAGAACTCCAGAATATAGTGCCGGAATCACCCAAAACGACCGTCCCTGGGCGGAATGCCGTGGATTAGGTCGCTCCTTCGGCCTGAACCGCAACGAACCGCTAAGCAACTACCTCACATCCGATGAGTTAATACGTCACTTCGTCACCCTCGTCGCTGCCGGCGGAGGAATGACTCTCAATGTAGGCCCAGCTGCCGATGGTAAGATACCCCTCTTGCAACAAGAACGCCTTCTCGACCTTGGTAATTGGCTTAAAATCAATGGTGAAGCTATCTATGGGTCCTATCTCTATAAGAAATCCTTTGAGATGAAACCGGTTACTGTGGAGAGAGTCGATGCTTCCATCGACTTCGACTGGAGACGCAATGCTCCAGATGCTTCGCTGAGCTGCGATGACTTCCAAGCTCATTGGATAGGTGTGCTCAATGTTCAAGAAGATAGTCAATATACCTTTGAAGCAGAAGTCGACGACAATATGACCCTCATTATCGATGGGGCTACTCTATTTGATTATAATCCCAATAAGGCTGCTGAATTCCAAAGCGATGCTCAAGAGGCTAAGAGCTACCTCTCAGCACAAGCAACTACCCGACTCAAGAAAGGAATTCATACTATCGAAGTCCTGTACGAAGAACGTGATGTCAATGCCATCGCCCGCCTCTTCTGGTCATCGAAGAAGATGCCTCGTCAAATTGTCGATGCATTCTATACGGATGAATCATTAGCTACCCCAGGCTTGAAAGCTACCTATACTAGCGAACAATCTTGGCTTTGCTATACACAAGGCGAAAATGCTTTCTATGCTATCGCCCTTGAATTCCCAGAAGATCAGCTGATTCTTGAAATCGATAAGCCTTCCGATAATGCCATCATCACTCTCCTCGGATGCGACAAAGTCCTTCCTTGGACCTATAGCGATGGCAAACTCTTTATCGATACCAGCATCCTGAAATATTCAGATATCGGTAAGAGCGCCTGGACCTTTAAGATTGCAGACTAATCTGTCAATTCCTTAAAGCATTCAATTCCAATGATATGCGTTGACTGACGAGGAACACGCTTTATATAGAAGCGCTCGTCTGCCTGAACGAACTTGAAATGGATGCGGTCGCCCTTAGGGAAGCACTTCAACGACTTGCGGTTACCCCAACGGGTTTGGTATTCAAAATCCTTCGTCTTCATGAAGGAGAGTTTACTGCTGCCCTTCAAAATGCTCTTGTTGAATCCGTCAAAGAAGTTGCGGTTACTCCAACGTCCTTCAAAAATCTCTGGATTCTTGATGCCATGTACAATGACCTTATAGGTGATGTCGCTAACTGGCTTCACCTCAATGATTTTCTGAATCATAATCTCTTTCGTCTGTACATTCATGCCCTCAACATACATCCAATGAAAACGGTCGTCCTCACGTTCCCAAATAGGAGTGAAGTGTAACTGCATCGTGCAGGAATCGTTTAGTTGAGCTGTATAATCACCTTGTATAGTTCTGTAGAATTGCTTAACGTCGTCTTCGGTGTATTTTTGAGAAAATCCAGCGAGACTGAGAACACAGGTGATAAGAAGAAGAATTGCTTTTTTCATAGGATTCAGATTGTTGTGATGATTAGAACGACAGTGTCAGACCTAAGGATGGCAGGATAGGAAGTTGGTTGACGACTTCGCTGCTGATGATGTTGACATAGAACACGTTGGCTCTGTTATAGAGGTTTGTAACACTGAGGTCGACTTCAAGGGTTGTGCGTTCGCTGAAGTAGAACTTGCGTTTGGCATCCAGGTCGAAACGATGGTATGTGGGGAGACGACCCTGATTGAGGTCGGCATAGAGAAGACCAAGGTCACCATTGGCAGAGGTGAAGTCGAAGGTGATGCCATCTTGGAACGACAAGAACTCGTAGAAGCCCTGTAATTGGGTGAATGGGAAACCAGTACCGAAGTTCCAACGTCCGCTGAACTCCCATTGACGTTTGTCACCTGCAGTGTAAGTCAAAATGAGATTGACATTATGACGACGGTCGAAGTGTGGCTGATAGGTTACGAGCGTAGTGGTATTACCTTCAATCTTTTCATATTCTCTGTTGACGAAGCCAAGTGCATAGACAGCCCAGAGATACCAGTGCTTGTCTTCATATTTCAACGACATATCGAATCCGTAAGCATCACCCTTCTCAGTCATGAAGTCTTTCTTCAACAGGTCGTTGATGAGTGCGTTTTCTTCGTCATCTTGATAAATCTTATTTCGGTTGAGGTTGGTGAGCTGAGTGAACTGCTTCCAATAACCCTCAATGTTCATGGTGATGTTATTGGTGACATCGAATTCTGTACCTAAGACATAGTGGTTAGCTTTCTGAAGACTCGACCTGACACGTTCTCCATTGTAATAGGCTGGTAGATTGTTGACGCCAGAAAGGAATCCGTAGAACAAGTTGACAACATCACGGTCGCTGGTGGCAGCAACAAAGTCCTGAGAATAACGTCCAGCAGCAGCCTTGACACGCATCCAGTCGTTGACATTGTATTTCAGTGCAAGTCGTGGTTCTAACGAAGGTTCAGTGAATGAGGCGTAGTATTGCAGACGTAAACTTGGTTCGAAGAGCAAATTACCGATAGTGGCTTTATATTTTGCATAAGCGCCAATTTCGGTAGAGTAGTTGGTCTCACGAATACGGTAGTTACCATAGTTGCTATAAGTGAGATAGTCGGTGGTAAAGCCTAAGAGCTCAATACCATATTTCAGTGTGTTCTTTCCAAGGAAGTAATTGAAGTTAAAGCCCATGTTGAATCCGTCAATCTTACTGTAACGGTCAGGGTTGTTCTCTTCTTTCATTCTAGAGGTGTAACTCGAATAAGCAATGTTACCTTCAATCATGACAGGGGCTTTGCCTGGAATGACAATGAAGTTGGTACCTCCACCAAACGAATTCCACTGGAAGTCGGACAGTGACTTGTAATTGTTGACTTGGTCGTTGAACGAGAATCCAAAGATGTTGAACTTAGAGCCATTCGGTGCGTTGATAGAAACCTTGCCATAGATGTCCTCATAGTTAAAAGGAAGACCATCTTCAGAGGCGTATTTGTACAGTTCTCTACTGGTCTGTTCAAGATAAGAGTTCTTTGCGGAAAGAACGAAGGTGATAGCGGCGTCATCGTTGGTCTTGGCTTTCTTGAGCGGTCCTTCCAAAGTGAGTTTTGCACCAAAGCAGCTAGTTCCAAGTTTACCAGCAAGATGCTTCTTGTTACCGTCACGAGTACTAATGTCCATCACGGATGAGATACGTCCGCCATATTCAGCACCAAAGCCGCCGGTGTATACTTCAGCATTACGGATGATATCGGTGTCGAAGACCGAGAAGAGACCAATAGAGTGGAAAGGGTTGTAAACTACCATGCCGTCAAGTAACACCTTGTTCTGAATTGGCGAACCTCCACGGATATAAAGTTGACCGCCTTGGTCACCGGTGAAGATGACACCTGGGACAACCTGAAGGTATTGTGCCAAGTCGGCCTGACCACCGACACTTGGAATCTTATTGATGGTCTTAGGAGTTACTGTGATGACGGATGTCTTGGTCTCAGTACGGGCTTCAACCTTATCAGCAGTGATGCTCACCGTCTCCAAAGTCAGAGCCTGCTCCTTCATGTAATATTTTTTGTTGAGCGACTTTCCTTGCGCTAGACTGACATTGTCGGTCAAGGTGTCGTAACCAACACAGGTGATGCAGAGAAGATATTTACCATCAGGGATACGGGTAATGTTGAAGTATCCGTTTTCATCCGTAGAACAACCCAAAGTGGTGCCTTTAAGGTACACGTTGGAAAACATCACTGGCTCACCAGTACTTTCTTCGTAAACGAAGCCTTTGATGTCGTTATCTTGTGCAAAAGTAAATGACGCTGATAAAAGCGTGATAATAAGGGTGATAAATAGACTTTGTAGTAGATTTCTCTGCATGGTAAATCGTATAGTATTTAGAAGGTGCAAAGAAACAAAAAAAGTGTCAATTTTCATCAAAAAAAGAGACGAAATAACCTTAAAAAAAGTTGTTTCGTCTCTCTTTGAAGTTGAATTGAAAAATCAGTAGCGCTCTACGGTGATGTCAGACACGGCACAATCCAAGTTGATTTCGATGTGAGGCTCGTTAGAATCGAACCCAGGAG
>X415_White_Rhinoceros__coassemble_244_pt1 | contig 14255 bp, 12 predicted proteins | sample X415_White_Rhinoceros__metabat2_low_PE_005 | metagenome-assembled genome bin X415_White_Rhinoceros
AACGTGTACTACCCCCACCCCAGAACCTCCCGTTGAAGAAGAGCCTGTCGATACCCTTACCGACTTGCAACATTTTCAAGAGCGAGGCACTTTGGTCGCATTAGTCAGCGACAGCAGTCAATTCATGCTATTCCGTGGACGACCAGGAGGCTTCGTCTTTGATGTCATGACCGAACTCTGCGATGATTTTGAAATGGAACTCGACCTCTCGGTCAACGACAGCATTGAAGAATGCATTCAGCTCTTGGACGAAGGTTATGCCGACCTTATCGTTATCGACACCAACCGGTTTCCCAACGACAGCAGCCATTTTTGTTTGGCGCTCACGACCCCTTCACGCGTTGACCCCCCAATGGGTTGGGTAATCCGTAATACACGCAACGACTCCACCGTCTACGACACCCTCTCCATATGGCTCGACTCCTACCGCAGAGGTCTACGCAACACCTATTTTCTCTATTATGTGAAAGACACGATTAACCCCATCGTCAACGACCCCAATCGTATCAGTCGATTCGATGGTCTGATTAAACAAACGGCCAATAATATCGGATGGGACTGGCGACTCATCGCCTCCATCATCTACCAAGAATCACGCTTCAAAGAAGACCTTGAAAGCAGTCAAGGTGCCTACGGACTAATGCAACTCATGCCTGTCGTGATGGAACAATACGACATTGACTACGAGTCGCCCGCCGATGAACAACTCGTTGCCGGTGGGAAGCTGTTACGCACCTTCGAAAAGGAACTGACTCCCTATGTAGCCGACAGCATCGAACGAAAGAAATTCATCGTGGCAGCCTATAACGCCGGGTTGGGCAAGGTATTCACCGCCATCCAAAAGGCAAAAGACAACGGCAAAGACCCCGAAATATGGTACGATAACGTCGACTGCTTCATCAATAAATCCCAAACTTACCGCTTCGTAATCGACGTCATGGACCGATATGAAAATTACAAGAAACTAATCGACTGACAATGAATAAGATAAAATACTATATTTTAATAGCAATTTCATTATTAACTATATCTAATTTATATAGTCAATCTTTTAAGGGAGGTGTTTTGGCTGGACCCGTAACCTCGCAAGTCAACGGCGATGGTTACGGAGGCTATCATCAGCTGGGTTATACCGCTGGATTCTTTACCAACTGGCCTACTGAGAATAAATCATCGTGGCAGTTAGAACTGAAATATTCGCTTTTTGGAGCACATTCCGATGTAAAGGAGTTGGAATGGGCCCTACCATATAATCTGAGACTGCATTACATCGAGTTGCCCATCATGTACCGTCATGACCTATCTGGGGTGAATGTAAATGGTCGCAACTTGGATTTCGTAGGATTTGAGTTAGGCATCAGTCCCGATTTTCTGATACGAAACCTACAAGCTGCAGGCGACGAATACGGGTTTGAGAACGGCAGATGGCTGTTTCTCTCCTTCACCGGAAACATCGGATTGTATTTCAATCTCAACGAGCATTGGAGCATCGATGTCCGCTCGATGAACTCCATCACCCCCTGTCGCTGGAGAGGTGATTCACCCAGCATCTTCTATGGCCATTATTACAACATAGCCTTACAGGCTGCCATCTACTTCACCTTGTAGATATTGTCTTTTAATCCTTGATATCCAACTCGTTGTACAGCAGAATCTTTAAAAATTCTGTCGAAAGTGGTCTCATCAAGTTGAGTCCAGTCTTCTTTTTTCATCGACAACAGCTCTTTGGATGCTTGAAAATCCGGGTCGAGGTTAGGCAATGAAAATTTGTTATAGGGACAGGCGTCCTGACAGCAGTCGCAGCCGTAAATCCAGTTATCGGGCGTTGCTGGTCGTGTATCGAAATCCGTGTGACGGACATTTGACGTAACAGGACGGGCATCTTCTATGGTAAGGTAGGAGATGCAGCGACGAGCATCGAGGGTAAAGGGGGCGATGAGGGCACCTGTGGGACAGGCGTCGAGGCAGCGGGTACAGTTACCGCAATGGTTTGGCATAGGCTGACCTGTAGGTTCAAGTTCTATAGGCAAGAAAAGATGTCCGATAAAGAAAAAAGAACCTTTCTTAGGATGGATGAGCATGGTGTTTTTACCGATGAAGCCCAAGCCACAGCGTACAGCCCAGACTCTGTCGAGAACAGGAGCTGAGTCGGTGAAGATTCTTACTGGTTGCAAAGGGCCCGTTGTCTCCTCGATGGCAGCAAGCAAGTCGCGAAGCCGGTCTTTCAACACCACGTGATAGTCCTTACCATACGCATATTTAGCAATTTTGTAAGTACAATCGAGTTGTTGAGAAGGATAATAGTTATACAGAACGGTAACGATGGATTTTGTCCCTTCCACAAGGAGTCGAGGGTCGTAGCGTTTGTCCTTGTTACGCTGAAGATACGACATAGAACCTTCGAAGCCTTGTGCAAGCCATTGTTCCACGCGCTCGGCATCCAAAGGCAATGCTTCTGCACGGGAGATGCCGCATGCAGCAAAGCCTAACTTTTCAGCCAGTTGCTGAATATCCATAAAATGAAGTTAGAATGGAGCGAAGGTGACGCCAACGGACAGAGGCATGATGGCAGGAGCGCCATGGCCTACCTCAAAGACGTTATTCAGCTGATAGGCGCAGTAGGCGCTTACCCATTTATAACCCACACGCAGGGTTGCGCTGTAGGCATAACGTTCCACGTTAGGAATATAGCAGTATTTCTCGTGAATCTTTACTCCATCTTCGTTGTTTCCCACGAATTTGGTCTTGGCGTTGACCAAGATACCGAACTTGAAACCGACACCAATTTTCCATGAGTCGTTGATACGGAAACGGAGTTCCAGAGGAATATCGATATAGTTGCAATTTAACTTATTACGTTTGAAACCTTTGTCGTCTCTATACTGAATAAATTGCATAGTATCTTTGACATATGGATCAACGATTTTGCTGTAAGAAAAGTAGTTATGTCCAGAATATCCGACGCCGAGAGCCACTGTGTTATGTTTGCTTTCGCCGAGAGGGAAGTTATAGGTCAGTGCGCAGCTGAAGCCCTGATTGAACATACGGGCGTCCCAGTTATCGTTGGTGACAAGTTGGAAATCGTTGAAGATGTCGAAGCCCAAAGTAACTTTATTATCGGTCTTATTGGCGATAAGTTGCGCAAAAGCTCCAGTAGAGAGCACGAGGGCGATAAGGGTAACAAGTATTCTTTTCATAGGATGATTCAATTCATTAATGAACGGCAAAGGTACAATAAAATTTCAATACTCCACAAAATATCAGGATTTATGGAGAACCTGTGACCGTTTATCGAGGAGTGCATTGATTTCGTCTTCGGACAAGTCGGGGTTACGGAGTTGTTCGTCGATAGTATCGATAAGAGAGCGGGTGCGTTCTTGAGCATCGGGATGGGTCTTGAGTTCCTCTTCTTTCCGGAGCACGACCTCTTCGGCACTATCTTCATTGATAGAGCAAGCCTCTTCGCCGAGTTGTTCTCGAAGTTGGGTCACAAAAGAAGATATCATCATCTTGGTAAAGGGATCTACTTTGCCCATCATCTCAACCTTGAGATTATCTTTTATATCGTCGAACTGTGACATGAACATCTTCAGCTGTTCCAGTTGTTGAGAATCCATACCTGGGATAGCATCGAGTTCTTCTTTTTCGAGCAGCAGTTTAAACAGTCGAAAAAGTTCTTCAAGTTCTTTTTTAAAGTTTTCGTCTTCCACCTTTAGTATTCTTTAGTTCTGCAAAGGAAATAAAAAAAAGTGGGATAAGAGGGTTTTGAAGAGGTTTTTTTCCGAATATTGCAATCAAATAAAAAGTGAGAAAGACATTATTATGGAATTCAAGACTATCAAGATACAGTTAGGGGAGAGCATGGCATGGATTAACCTCGACAGGCCTGAGGTTCGCAATGCGATGGATGCCACGATGATAAGTGAGTTGACCGAGGTGTTTGAGTGGTTAAACAGTCGCGACGACATACGAGTCATCGTTATACGTGGCAGTGGCAAGGCTTTTTCGGCTGGAGCTGATTTAGGGTATATGAAGTCGATGGCTGGTTTCAATGAGTCAGAGAACGTAGCCGATGCAGAGAGACTCTCACAGTTGTTTAGGGCGGTATATTTCTGCAACAAGGCCGTCATTGCGGATGTCCACGGAGCCTGTATTGGTGGTGCGAATGGTATAGTGTCTGCTGCCGATATCGTGATAGCAGAGAAAGAGACAGTGTTTGCTTTTTCGGAGGTGAAGTTAGGATTGACACCTGCCACCATCTCGCCTTTTGTGATAGCCCGTATTGGCAACACTGCCGCCAGGGAGTTGATGTTGACGGGACGACGTTTCACGGCAGAGGAGGCCAAGACTTTCGGATTGGTGAACAGTGTGGTTGATGCGTCGGAAATGGTCGACAAGGAACAGAGTTACATCGCTGAATTCCTACAGGCATCGCCTGATGCCATTGCACAATGCAAGGCTTTGATACGGATGAATCAAGGGTTAGATGACCCATACGACCCTATCTTTGAGCGCACTTCACGACTCATCGCGGCTCAGCGGGTGAGTGCAGCCGGACAGGAGGGCCTCAAAGCCTTCTTTGAGAAAAGAAAACCTCAGTGGGGAATTTAGGCTTGATAATTATCAAAAAAGCCCCCCACCGAAGTAGAGAGCTTTAGTCTTTACTAACCAAATCAATGGTTATTTTTTGCCGAAGAGACCACCGAGGACGCTACCGAGGATGCTGCCGCCCTTATTGCTGCTGTTGCCGGATGCGGCGCCTGCCAATACGGTACCAAGAATTGAGCCGAGAGCGTTGCCATTGTTGGAACCCTTTAAGTTGCCCAGGATATTGAGCAGACTTGGAGCGATAGCAGCAAGGATATTGCTGACCTGTCCACTGGTTGTACCCGTCTGCTTGCCTAACTGATCAAAAATAGAAGAGGCGTTGTTACCCAAAATCTTCGACAGAATCTTGCCACCATCCACAAGGTCCACATTTTGAAGGTTGCCGAGAAGACTGCCAGCATTGCCAGCATGGTCGCCCAAAGCCTTTGCCAATGAAGCAGCACCACTCTCAGTAGATGCATTTTTCTGCATGGCACCAATCAAAGTAGGAAGAGCACTGGTGATGACAGATGATACCTTATTAGAATCCACATCGAATTTCTTTCCAATTTCGTTGACGACATCGTTGCCAGTCAAGGAGCTAATAATGTTTACTAAATCCATAGTATTGAGTATTGATGATTGATTGTTATGATACAAACTGCAATATTACAAAGAATTTCTTTCATATGGTACCACATTTTTTTTGTATGTTTGCAGAGAGATTTTTTAGAAGATGAATAGCAAGAGGATAAACAAAGTCTTGATAGCCAATCGTGGAGAGATTGCGGTGCGTATCATCCGCACCCTCCGCAAGTTACATATCACCTCAGTAGCAGTCTTTGCCGACAACGATGCAGATTCCTTACACCGTCGCTTAGCCGATGAAGCTTGTCCCTTGGGCAATGGAGGACTTTGCGACACCTATCTCAACATACAAAAAATCATCGATGCAGCCCTAGATGCTGGCGCTGATGCCATACATCCCGGTTATGGATTTCTCTCTGAAAACCCTGAATTTGCCGAGGCTTGCGATGCTAACGGATTGATTTTCATTGGGCCAGATGCTGATACTATGCGGCTTATGGGAAACAAAATCGCTGCACGACAGTTCGCTATCGAACACGGAATCCCTGTCACCTACGGCGTGACGGGTTCTATTGATGACATTCTCTCCCAAGCCGACAGCCTCCCCTATCCTGTACTTATCAAAGCTGCTGCAGGAGGAGGAGGAAAAGGCATGCATATCGTAGCGACAAAAGAACTGCTGAAGGACGAGTTAGAACGTGCATCTCGCGAAGCGAAAAACTATTTCGGCGATGGAACCGTCTTCGTCGAACAATATATCGAACACCCTCGTCATATTGAGGTACAGGTACTGGCCGACCATTATGGTAACGTCATCCATCTGCACGAAAGAGAATGCACCCTTCAACGCCGCTATCAGAAGATTATCGAAGAGTCGCCATCCCCTACCCTCAACGAAGAAAGACGAACAAATCTCTGCAACACAGCAGTCAAACTCTGTAAAGAGGTAGGTTACAAAAATGCCGGCACCGTGGAGTTCATCGTCGACCGTGACAAGAACTTCTATTTTCTTGAGATGAACACCCGTATCCAGGTGGAACATCCTGTCACAGAACAACGCACGGGGATCGATATCGTTGAAGAGCAAATCCGCATCGCAAGAGGCAAAGAGATGGGGTGGACCCAAGAGATGATTCAAGCCCAGGGACATGCCATTGAACTTCGCATCTATGCTGAAGACCCTGAACACGGATTTCTCCCTACTCCAGGAAAAGTCACCGCCTACCACGAGCCACAACTGAGAGGTACAAGAGTCGATAGTAGTATAGATAATTGCTGCACAATCAGCGAGGCATACGACCCTATGATTGCCAAGCTTATCTGTCACGGCAAAAACCGCGACGTAGCCATCGAGACCGCACAACGTGCCCTCAAGGACTTCATCATACAAGGTCTCACCACCAACAAAGCCTATCTTTGGGAGATTATCAAAGACCAGCATTTCGTCGATAATGACATCGACACCTCATTCTGTCAACGTCATCAAGACCAGCTCCTTAGCTCCCTTTCCCATAGCCGACAGCAAGTTGGAAATGATGGCATCATCGCTTGTTTTCTGCTTTTCGACTGTTATAGGAGACAATTTGAAAACAAGACAAATAATGTATGGGAAGCCATCGGTTACTGGCGCTATCAGATGAACATCACCATTGATGTAGAAGGCGTAAAACAGAAAGTCATTCTCACCACCTGCGATAAAGGAAGTCTCGAAGGCACCATTGAAGGACGGCCATTTACCGTATCATTCCTTGCCTACGATAAACATCAGATGAAAGTGATGCTCAACGGGAAGACCGAGGTGGTGTATTGCTCCGTCACCGACGACCATCAGACCATCGTAAATCTGCATGGACTCAACTTCAGGTGTTTCCGTACCGACCAGCTCAACGAAAGCATCGACTATTCGCGCAAAGCTGACGCCAACGACAAGATGATGTTGGTGTCTCCTATGCCTGGCAAGGTGGTGAAAATCAATGTTAAAGAGGGAGAAAAGGTCACTAAAGGAACGATTATGATTGTGGTGGAAGCCATGAAGATGGAAAACAACATCACAGCAGTCAACGACGCCACGGTAAAGAAGATTCTCGTTGCCGAAGGCCAGATGGTAGATAATAAAATGCAACTCATCGAGTTATTATAAACATGAATTTCGATTTAACTAAAGAACAAGAGGCGATTCGTACCAAGGTACGTGAGTTCGCAGAACAAGAGATAAAACCGGTAGCACGTTACAACGACGAGCACCAGCATTTTGATACTGAATTAACCCTGAAGATGGGAGAGATTGGATTGTTAGGCATGACCGTCCCGAAAGAGTATGGAGGTCAAGGCCTCGACAACCTCAGCTATATCATTGCCGTAGAAGAGCTGGCACGCGTTGATGGCTCCACTGCAGCCACCATAGCAGCTGACAACTCATTGGGCATAGGTCCCATCAAGGACTATGGCACTGAGGAACAGAAACGCAAGTATCTGCCACAGCTGTGCAAGGACAAGCTCTGGGGCTTCGGCTTGACAGAAGAAGATGCAGGCAGTGACTCACGGGGTACCAAGACCACAGCACGTCGCGATGGCAACGAATGGGTGCTCAACGGAACCAAAATCTTCATCACCAACAGCGCCACCCCTATCACCTTAGGGACCAGCGTACAGGCCATCTCCGGTGAGAAGGACGGCAAACCAGAATTCACCGCTCTCCTCGTTGAAAACAGCATGGACGGCTTCACCCAGACGCCTATGGACGACAAGATGATGTGGCGTGCCTCTAACACAGGCAAGTTGGTCTTCGATAATGTACGTCTCCCCAAGGAATGCATCTTGGGCGAGCCAGGTGAAGGCTCCCATATGATGCTGGCTACCTTGGACTCGGGACGACTCTCCATTGGAGCCATGGGTCTCGGCTGCGCTCAAGGCGCCTACGAGATGGCCTTGGCCTACTCCAAGAAGCGTGTCCAGTTCGGCAAACCGGTCTGTAAATTCCAAGCCGTCAGCTTCAAGTTAGCCGACATGGCCATGAAGATTGAAGCCGCAAGAGGTCTACTTTATAAAGCCTGCTGGCTCAAGGACCAGCACCGTCCTTTCGGCAAGGAAGCCGCCATGGCGAAGCTGTATTGTTCTGAAGTCGCCGCTGAAGTCTGCGACAATGCCGTTCAGGTCATGGGCGGACATGGTCTGCTGAAAGAGTTCGATATGGAACGCTTCTACCGCGACCAGCGTATCCTCCAAATCGGAGAAGGCACTTCTGAAATCCTCCGCCTCGTCATCTCCAGAGCAATTGGATGTTGAAATTATCAATATAATTATATAGATTAACATTTTATAAAATTATGGCATTTTTAAATATGATTGCTGTCATAGCTATCATTTATAGCGTTGTGGCAGCTCTTTACAACAACGGAATCCGTAAACGCAACAAGGGAGATAAGACCTTATTCAACAATGTTTTATTATGGGTTATCCCTGTGATTTATTTAGTTGTTGCAAGTTTCCTAACCATCATCCCGGCACAGGAATGCGGTGTGGTCATCACCCCTGGTGGTGTGAAACAAGAGACTTATTACACGGGTTGGCATATGATTTTCCCTTGGTACAAGGTAGAGACGATGGACAAGACCCAGCAGGTGTATACCTGTGCCAAGCGTACTGAAATCAGCCGCAACGACCCGGATTACCGTTCGTATAAAGCCGATGCCACACAGGCTGAGACGGTTTGGACGCCTACCATCGATGGTATTAAGATGGGCTTCGACATCAGTGCTTCCTGGCGTATTGACCCTGAGTATGCTTGGTGGATTTACGACCATGTATCGGAGACTGACGGTAAGGAAAACGGACGTTTTTACTGGCTGGAAGAGAATGTCATCAAGCCTAAACTCAAGTCAGCCTTAGCTTTGACAACCAGTAAATACACTCCTATCCAGGTTTACAGCACGAGTCGTGAAGAGATTCAGGCCATCGTGTTGGAGCGCATGAAGAAGGATATCCAATCCTATCATCTGGTTCTCGACCAAATTGACATCCGTGAGGTGTATTATAACAGCGACTATGAAACTGCTTTGAATCAGAAGAAGTTGGAAGAGCAGAAGGCTTTGACTTTGGCTGAGGTCACAAAGCAGAAGGAAGAGTTGAAGAAGCAGGCTGAGATTGAAAAGGACATTCAGATTCTGAATGCAGAGGGTGAAGCTGAAGCCTTGAAAATCAAGGGAGCATCTGTTTCTTCGAACCCCAAGATTGTGCAGCTGGAATGGATTGGCAAGTGGGATGGCAAGTTGCCTGAAATCATGACTGGAGACGGCAACGGTCTGCTGTTGAATCTTGACAAATAAAATCATTCAAAAAACACCATAATGCATTGAACTCTTTGCGAAAATTTTTTATCTTTGCAGCTTCAATTTTTGAGTCAGCAAGATGAAAGAAAGTTACAAAGAGTATAAGCAGCTGAACCTCACCGAGACAGCTAACGAAATCCGTCAATATTGGACTGAGCACGATACGTTCCAGAAGAGCTTGGACAATCGTGATAAAGACAACGCTTTTGTGTTCTTTGAGGGACCACCGAGTGCAAATGGCACTCCTGGTATTCACCATGTTATGGCCCGTTCCATCAAGGATGTGGTTTGTCGTTACCAGACCCTCAAAGGTAAACACGTCGTCCGTAAAGCTGGTTGGGACACTCACGGACTGCCTGTTGAACTCGGTGTCGAAAAGAAGCTCGGCATCACCAAAGAAGATATCGGAAAGAAAATCTCCGTTGACGACTACAACCGTGCTTGTCGCGAAGAGGTCATGAAATACAAGGACATGTGGGACGACCTTACCCGTAAGATGGGCTATTGGGTCAACCTCGATGATCCTTACATCACTTTCAAAAACGAATACATCGAGAGTCTTTGGTTTCTTCTCAAGAAGTTATACGACAAGGGTCTCTTGTACAAAGGATACACCATCCAGCCATACTCACCAGCTGCTGGCACAGGTCTGAGCTCCCACGAACTCAACCTCCCAGGCTGCTATCGTGACGTCAAGGATACCACCTGCACAGCACAGTTCAAAGTCGTCGACAATGGCAATACCGTCGTCAAAGCCATCAAGGAGAAGTCGGCAGAACCTTTCCGCGACAACTTCTATTTCCTGGCATGGACCACTACTCCATGGACTCTTCCGAGCAATACCGCTCTCTGTGTCGGTCCAAAGATTGAATACGTTGCTGTCGAGACTTTCAATCCATATAACGGAGCCCCTATGCTCTGCATGTTAGCTAAGTCACGTTTAGCCGCATATTTCAAACCTGAAGCTGAGAATGGTGACTTCGCCGCTTACAACGCTGGCGACAAAGTGGTACCTTACCGCATCATCGCTGAATATACTGGCAACGACCTCCTCGGCATCCAGTACGAGCAGCTCTTCCCATGGGTCGACCCAATCGAGATGAATCCTGAGACCAAGGCCATCGTCAACAAGAAAGCCGAAGCCTTCCGTGTCATCCCTGGCGCATACGTCACCACAGAAGATGGTACGGGTATCGTTCACATCGCACCTACTTTTGGTGCCGACGACGCCAAAGTGGCCAAGGCCGCTGGCATCCCAAGCCTCTTCCTTGTCAACAAGAAAGACGAGACACGTCCTATGGTCGACTTCACCGGTAAATACTGGATGATGGATGAACTCCGCGAAGACTTTGCCAAGGAATGCGTCCACGAAGAATATCAGAAATATGCAGGTCAGTGGGTGAAAAACGCCTACGACCCACAATATACCGTCAACGGCCGATACAATGAAGAGGAAGCCAACAAGGCTGAAAACCTCGACATTCGTCTCTGCCTCGAGATGAAGACCGACAATAAAGTCTTCAAGATTGAGAAACACGTCCACAACTATCCTTACTGCTGGCGTACCGACAAGCCTGTCCTTTACTATCCATTGGACAGCTGGTTTATCCGCACCACTGCCGTCAAGGACCGTTTGATTGAACTCAACAAGACCATCAACTGGAAGCCTGAAGCCACTGGCAGCGGTCGTTTTGGCAACTGGCTTGAGAACCTTGTCGACTGGAACCTCTCCCGTTCACGTTACTGGGGCACACCACTGCCTATCTGGCGTACCGATGACGGCAAGGAAGAAATCTGTATCGGCAGTGTCGACGACCTCCGCAAGGAAATCGAGAAGTCCATCAAAGCAGGCTTCATGACCGAGAACCCATACGCAAGTGAAGACTACGAGAAGTTCGACCTTCACAGACCTTATATCGATGGCATCATCCTCTGTTCAGAGAGCGGTCGCAAGATGTTCAGAGAGCCTGACCTCATCGATGTGTGGTTCGATAGTGGCGCCATGCCATATGCCCAGTATCATTATATGGGCAAGGAAGGTCAACTTGGTAAGGACGTGTTCCCAGCCGACTTCATTGCTGAAGGTGTTGACCAGACCCGTGGTTGGTTCTTCACCCTGCACGCCATTGCCACTATGTGCTTCGACAGCGTGGCTTACAAGAACGTCATCTCCAACGGATTGGTCCTCGATAAGAACGGCGATAAGATGTCGAAACGTCTCGGCAACGCCGTAGAGCCTTTTGGTGTCATCGAGAAATACGGCGCAGATGCCGTACGTTGGTATATGATTACCAACTCCCAACCTTGGGATAACCTGAAATTCGACGAAGCCGGTGTCGATGAGGTACGCCGTAAGTTCTTCGGAACCCTCTACAACACCTACGCATTCTTTGCATTATATGCCAATATCGACAACTTCCACTACGAAGAAGCCGACATCCCGCTTAACGAACGTCCCGAAATCGACCGCTGGATTCTCTCCGAGCTCAACTCGCTGATTCTCGAAGTCGACAACGCATACAGCATCTTTGAGCCTACCAAGGCAGGTCGTGCCATCGCCGAGTTCGTCGATGCACACCTCAGCAACTGGTACGTCCGTCTGTCACGCCGCCGTTTCTGGAGAAGCGACGACGCCAAAGACAAGCTCAGCGCTTACCAAACCCTCTACACCTGCCTCGAGACCGTGGCACGTCTCAGCTCGCCTATTGCTCCGTTCTTTACCGAACAGCTGTACCGCGACCTCAACAACGCCACAGGTCGTAACCAAGCCGAGTCAGTCCACCTGACCGACTTCCCTGTTGCCGACAACAGTCTCATCGACAAGGATTTAGAAGAACGTATGGAAGCAGCCCAGCTGATTTCATCCTTGGTTCTCTCACTCCGTAAGAAAGCCAACATCAGAGTGCGTCAGCCTCTCTCAAAGATTATGATTCCTGTCGCTAACGACACGATGAAGGCTCAACTCGAAAAGATTTCGCATCTCATCATGAGCGAGGTCAACATCAAGGGTATCGAATTCCTGTCGGCCGACAACAACATCCTCGTGAAGAACGTGAAGCCTAACTTCAAGACCTTAGGCAAGAAATACGGCAAGCAGATGAAAGCCATCTCCACTTTCTTTGCCGGCATGAGTCAGGACGACATCCATGCCTTTGAAAGAGACGGAGGTGCTCATCTCGATGTCGACGGCGTGGCTGTTGACCTTACCTTAGAAGACGCTCTCATCGCCACCCAGGACATCCCAGGATGGGCTGTCACTTCAGAAGGCAACTTCACCGTGGCTTTGGATATGACCATCACTGAGGAGCTGATGAACGAGGGTCTCGCCCGTGAGATTGTAAACCGTGTTCAAACCCTTCGTAAGAACAGCGGCTTAGAAGTCACCGACCGTATCCTCATCCATGTCGAAGAAGACGAAAAGACCAAGGCTGCCATTGCAACCTTCAAGGCTTATATCTGTGCAGAGACGCTGGCTAACGACATACTCGTGGATGCCAAACTCGACGGAGAAGTCCTGGAAGATGAACTCACCGAGGGCGTCAACGTACGTATGAAGATTCAAAAAGCAGTCCAATAAAGGGCTATAAAAATATATAATTATGGACGACAAGAAGAACGCCAATCCAACTGTCAGATACTCTGATGAAGAGTTGGAAGAATTCAAGGTGTTGATCCTTGAGAAGCTACAGCAGGCGCAAGAGAACCTTGACATCCTGAGAGAGAACATCGCCGGAGGTGAACACAGCACCGACGACACGGCTCCAACTTTCAAGATTCTGGAGGAAGGTTATGCAGTAGCACAGAAAGAAGAGAATGCAAAGCTCGCAGAGCGCACTGAGAAGTATATACAGAATCTCAAGTTCGCACTGATGCGCATTGAAAACAAGACGTATGGTGTTTGCCGTGCCACTGGCAAGCTGATACCTAAGGAGAGATTGCGTTGTGTACCTACTACCACAATCTGTCTCGACGCCAAGATGAAAGAGAAAAAGAAGTGAAGAAATCCACTCATAAAGGGCTGACAGCCTCTTTTGTCATCATAGGTGTCATTCTGCTCTTGGACCAGATTCTAAAAATCTGGGTGAAGATGAATATGACCATAGGTCAGGAGATTCCCGTATTGGGGAACTGGTTTAAGTTGTTATTCATCGAAAACCCAGGTATGGCCTTTGGCATGCTCGGTGACGACGGTTTGATAAAGACTATTCTGAGTGTCTTTCGCATCGTTGCTGTCGTCGTCCTATTAATCATCCTAGTCAGATTATCGAAAAAAGGCACGAAGTTCGGGGTGTTGTTCGGTTTCTCGCTTATCATAGCGGGTGCCATGGGCAACATCCTTGACTGCCTGTTCTATGGCGAGATGTTCAGTGAAAGCACCTACACACAGCTCGCCTCTATCTTCCCCGATGGAGGAGGCTATGCAAGCTGGCTTCACGGGAAGGTTGTTGATATGTTATATTTTCCTATCATCGACATTGCTCGTGACAGCAACAGTTGGCTGCCCGACTTCTTCTTTGGAAGCGATGGTCATTTCATCTTCTTCCGTCCCGTCTTCAACCTCGCCGACTCCGCCATCACCATCGGTGTCTTTTATATGATTATCTTCCAATGGAAGTGGCTCAAATCCCTTGGATAGTTCTGAGTTAGGAGTTAGAAGTTCTGAGTTAGAAGTTCTGAGTTAGAAGTTAGAAGTTAAATACTTTCTAAAGTCAATAGAAAATATAAAGTTAACTAAACCAAAAACTTAGTCAA
>X415_White_Rhinoceros__coassemble_248_pt1 | contig 14117 bp, 9 predicted proteins | sample X415_White_Rhinoceros__metabat2_low_PE_005 | metagenome-assembled genome bin X415_White_Rhinoceros
CAAACGCTCTAGCCAACTGAGCTAATGCCCCATCTATTGCGATGCAAAAATACAACTCTTTTCTTTTCTGCAAATAGAATCACCAAAAAATTATTCTTTCTCAAGAAAAATGCATCATTAAAATTCTCAAAACCTTATCTTTGCCGCTGAAAACGACATCCCAATGAAATCCATCAAAGATATCTATAAAATCGGCATCGGTCCCTCGTCAAGCCATACCATGGGCCCGCAAAAAGCTGCTCAGCTCTTCAATGAACGACACCCCGAAGCCGATGCCTTCGAAGTCACCCTCTATGGCTCCCTCGCCGCCACCGGCAAAGGCCATATGACCGACCAAGCCATCCTCAACACCCTCCAAGCTCCTACCTCCATCGTCTGGCGCCCCGATGTCTTCCTGCCCTTCCACCCCAACGGCATGCTCTTCAAAGCCCTCGACAGCCGCAACGAGACCATCGCCTCCTGGACCGTCTACAGCATCGGCGGCGGTAACCTCGCCGAAGAAGGCGTCACCAACAACGAACCCGAAGTGTATCCCCTCAACAAAATGACCGATATCCTCAATTGGTGCGAACGTACCGGCCGCTCCTACTGGGAATACGTCTACCAATACGAAAACAAAAACGAAATCGAAGACTACCTCATGGAAGTCTGGCAGGTGATGCAAGAAGCCGTCGAACGCGGCCTCGAGACCGAAGGCGTCCTCCCAGGTCCCCTCAACCTCTCCCGCAAAGCTGCCATGTACCATATCAAAGCAAAAGGCTATACACATACCCTCAAAAGCCGCGGCCTCGTATACTCCTACGCCCTCGCCGTCTCCGAAGAGAATGCCTCCGGAGGCCGTATCGTCACCGCTCCCACCTGCGGCTCCTGCGGCGTCATGCCCGCCGTGCTCTACCACCTCTCCAAAAACTATGAATTCTCCGACATCCGCATCCTGCGCGCCCTCGCAACAGCCGGACTCGTAGGTAATATCGTCCGTACCAACGCCTCCATCTCCGGCGCCGAAGTTGGATGCCAAGGCGAAGTGGGCGTGGCCTGCGCCATGGCCGCCACCGCCGCTAACCAACTCTTCGGCGGCTCCCCAGCCCAAATAGAATACTCCGCCGAAATGGCCCTCGAACACCACCTCGGCATGACCTGCGACCCCGTTTGCGGCCTCGTCCAAATACCCTGCATCGAACGCAACGCCTACGCCGCCGCACGCGCCCTCGACGCCAATATCTACTCCACCTTCACCGATGGTCACCACCGCGTCTCCTTCGATAAAGTCGTCGAAACGATGAAAGAAACCGGCAAAGACCTCCCATCCCTCTATAAAGAAACCTCCCAAGGCGGACTCGCCCGCGATTTTACTCAAATGGAATAAATATCATATAACTATGAAGAAATATACATTATTACTGTCGTTATTACTTCTGTTAATCGGCTCCACAACCGCACAGATCTCACTGCCTCTCGGCAGAACTCAAGACCAAACTTCCATCCTCCAGGATGATGCCTCAACACTCCATCTCGTAGTAAGCTACGGCCAACTCTTCGCCGACAAAGCCTCCTCCTCCGAAGGCGAGTTCACCCAACTCCTCCTCCAAGGTGGCTTCACCGACGGCTCCGTCGGACAGCCTCAGCTGCCCGTCACCCAACGCTTCATCGAGATTCCTTTCGGCGCCTCCGTCACCGCCAAGGTCAACTCCTTCACCACAACGGAACTCAACCTCAACGACTACGAACTGCCACAGATTTCTCCTATGCAAGCTCCCATCAGCAAGGATATCCTGCCCGATGAGGCTCCCTTCTCCATCGACAGAACCGTCTACCAAACCAACGAATACCTCGGACAGGACCTGGTTAATGTCGAAGTAATCGGCACCTTGCGTGGCTACCACCTCGCACGCCTTACCATCGCCCCAGTGTCGTATAACCCAGCCCAAAATACCATCCGCGTCTGCAACGACATCGATATCGAAGTCTCTTTCTCCAATGCCGATGCTGCACTGACACGCGACATCAAAGCCAAGACCTACTCGCCTTACTTCGATGTAGTCAAACATTATCTCCTCAACGAAGGTGTCAGCCGCGACTATCCCGGCAACCCCGACCTCACCCGCTACCCAGTCAACTACGTCATCGTGGCCGACCGTATGTTCGATGGCGAACTCAACGACTTCATCGCCTGGAAGACCCAGAAAGGCTTCCATGTCACCCTCGTCTTCACCGATGAAATTGGTTCTTCCTATAACCAAATCCAGAGCTATCTTCATGGCCTCTACAATGCCGCCACCCCGGATAATCCTGCTCCTTCATTCATCCTCTTCGTGGGCGACACGCCTCAGATTCCGGCTTCCATTGGTCTCTCCTCTGGAAAGGTTACCGATGTATATTACGCCAGCGTCGATGGCGACTGCATCCCCGATATGTACTACGGTCGTTTCTCTGCTCAGAATGTAGCTCAACTCAGAGCACAAATCGAAAAGACCCTCTACTACGAACAGTTCCAATTCGCTCAGGATATGGCATACCTCAATGGCGCCACACTCATCGCTGGATGGGACGACTGGGGAGCTCCTGCCTGCGGCTGGCCTACCGTGCGCTATGGACAGGCTAACTGGTTCAATGCCAATCACGGCTATAACCCCGACCAAGTGTCGGTATACTATGGTCCCGATGATTACAACGGCTGCTACGACGATGAGAAGATAGAAGTCAGCCTTATCAACTATACGGCTCATTGCAGTGAGACCGTCTGGGGTACTCCTTCCTTAGATGCTTTTACTATCAGTGGCATGACCAACGAAGGTCGTTATCCTCTCGCCATCGGCAACTGCTGCGAGTCGGCACAGTTCGGCTATGGCGAATGTGTCGGCGAGTCGTGGGTGCGTGCCGAGAAGAAAGGTGCCGTGTGCTACCTCGGCTCCGCTCCGAGTACCTACTGGTACGAAGATGAATGGTGGGCTGTAGGCTCCTACCACATCACCACCTCCAACGAGGGACAGACTCCTACCTACGACCAGACGACCATGGGCAGCTACGATGCCATGCACGAAGGTGGTTACGTCTCCATGGGCGGCCTCATGCTCTGCGGTGACCTCGCCGTGCAAAACTCAGCCAATAGCCATTGGACCGATCAGGCCCGCTATTACTGGGAAGCTTATAACGTACTCGGCGACCCATCCCTGATTGGCTACTATGGACAGCCTTCTGCTCTCAGTGTGACCTACGACCCTGTCATCAACATAGGTGCTACCTCCTTCACGGTTCAAGCTCCACAGAACTCATTCGTAGCCCTCTCGAAGGATGGAATCCTCCTTGGCAGCGGATTAGTAGGGGAGGTGGGAAGCATCAACCTCGCCATAACATCCTTCTCCGAGATGGGATTTGTCGACATCGTCGTCACACGTCCCCAGTCTATCCCTTATATTGAGAAGATTCCGGTCGGTCTCGCTGGACAGCCATTCCCAAAGGTGGTTGGTCACGCAGGCGACCCTGTCAATATCGCCGAAGCTACTTCCAGAGCTATCCGGATTCAGAATGTCGGTTCCGATATGAGTCAGCCCGCTACGGTCACCGTCACCTCCGAAGACGATAACCTGATGGTGCTGCAAGGTACGACAACCATCCCGGCTCTTGCTCACGATGAGGTCTATACCATTGAACCTGTGAAATCATCGTGCAAACCAGCAACGATATTACGGATGAACAGAATTTCCGACTGTTTGCCACTGCCGATTGTGGTTTCGACGCAGTCAGCGATTTCTACTTCACCGCCTGTGCCCCGGTATTCCGCTATGACAGTTTCGAGTGGTCGGATGGCTTCATCCCTGGTTATTCCTTCGACCTTACGGTCAACTTCTTCAACGAAGGTCACGCTGCTGCCGATGGAGTGATAGGCTATATCACCTGCGAAAATCCTCATGTCACCATCCAAAGCGACCATTATTACTATGGCCATGTCAACGTATATGCCATGGCTAACTTGGTTTATCATATCATGGTAGATGAAACTGTTTCAGAAGGTGAAGTCTTAACTTTTGATGTCCAGCTCCAGGCTCATCATGGCATCGAAGCTACTTCTACCGTCACACTTCGTAACAAATGTAATCTTAACTTCGAACTCCGCGACAGTGGTGGCGATGGTTGGAATGGGGCTGCCGTGAAAATCGCTTTCGAAGATGGCTCTCCACAACAACAAATCACCCTCGAAGAAGGAAGTCAAAACAGCTTCATCATCCCCGTTAACAAAGGCACCCGCGTCATGTTCTTCTGGGTAAAAGGAGAACACGACGACCAATGCGGTATGACCGTCACCTACGATGATGGAGAGGTGTTCTTCGAACTCCCTCAAAATCATCATGGCAATATGCTCCTCGCTGCCGTCGACTGCACTGTTCATCCCGATGAAATCATTTCTCTTGACGACCATTCTCTCATCGTATATCCTAACCCGACTTCCAATACCCTCCATGTCGTAGCCCCTATGACGATGATGAACTGCCGCCTTGTCAATACACTCGGTCAAACAGTCTACCATCAGTCTGTTACGGGTGAGGAGACTACCCTCCAACTCGAAGACCTTGCACCAGGTCTCTATCTCCTCCAGGTCAACACCGAAGAAAGAACCTATCTCCACAAGATTGTAATCAAATAATATAATACTATATAACACATGAAAAAACTTACATTATTTCTTATTTTGACATTGAGTAGTGTCATGGTTATGGCTCAGGGACGTATCGACTTGCGTTCCTCATCAAGGGCTGAAATCACTCGTTATGAGAAGACTTCTATTCAGGCAGTCTTCAGCTACAGTTCAATCGAAAGCATCGAGGTACCTACCGAGAAAGGTGTGTTTTCAGAGATTGCCTTGCCAGGTACCTATCCTTCGGGAGAGATGGGCACGCCAGAACTTCCTGCTTTCCACGAGCTGATTGCCGTTCCTTTTGGCGCTGAGCCAATAGTCACCATCACCAATTACTCAACGACTGACTACAAGCTCGCCGACTATGGCATCCATACCATTGTGCCTCATCAGCCATCTGTCCGCAAGGACCAGAATATGGATGAGCTGGAGTTTGTGTATGATGCCGCTTCGTATCAGATGCGTGGTCTCGCAACATCTCCTGCTGCTTCTATCGAGGTTCAGGGTACCATGCGTGGCGTCCAGGTCGGTTCTCTGCTTGTTAACCCAGTGAGCTACGATGCTGTCAGCAACACCCTCCGCGTGTTCAACGACATTGAAGTGAGCGTTGATTTTGTGGGTGCCGATTTGGTAACAACCGAACAGATGCTGGTCAACACCTACAGCCCTTATTTTGACATCGTCTACAAGCAATTCTTTAACTATCGTCAAATCAACGATGTTTACACCGACCATCCTGACCTGATGGCTTATCCTGTTCATATGATTGTCATCGCTCCTGAAAACTACCTGAGTACTCTCCAACCTTGGACCGATTGGAAGGTTCAGAAGGGTTTCGATGTCAATGTGTATACGACTGCACAGGCAGGTTCTAACTATAATGCTATCAGAACATTTGTTCAGAATCTCTATAACACGGGTGTCAGCAATGGAGCAACGCCTACCTTCTTGATTCTCGTTGGTGACGTGGCTCAAGTGCCGAATACTACTGGCAACCAATCTCAGAAAGTGACAGACCTTTACTATGGCTCTGTCGACAATGATGACTTCCCGGATATGTTCTACAGCCGTATGTCGGCCGAGAACACCAATCAGCTGACCGCCATCATCAACAAGGTGCTGCAGTATGAGCAATATACCATGCCGGACCCAAGTTACTTGAACAATGTCACGCTGATTGCTGGTTGGGATAGCAACTGGAACCCACGTGTGGGTCAGCCAACCATCAACTATGCAACGACCTATTATTACAATGCTGCTCATGGTTTCAACGAAGTGCATGCTCACTTGAATCAGAGTCAGTATAACGGTTGCTACAATGCGCTGAGCACGGGTATTGGTTTCGTCAACTATACCGCACATGGCGATAATACCTATTGGCATGAGCCTCGTTTTGCAGTCAATAATGTCAACCAGTTAACCAACACCGATAAATACTTCTTGGCTATGGGTAACTGCTGTTTGGCAGCTAACTTCGGCTATAGCCAGCCCTGTTTGGGTGAGGCAATGATTCGTGCAGAGAATAAGGGTGCTTTCTCTTATATTGGTTCCTGCCCAAGTTCCTATTGGTATGAAGATTACTATTTTGCTGTGGGTGCTACCAATACTTTTAGTCAGACTCCAAATATCAACAACACGGCAACGGGTTGTTACGATGGCATCTGGATGGATGATACCTATAACACAGTTTCTTCTATGATTTTCCTTGGTAACTTGGCGGTTTGCTATGCTCATGCAGGCAACTATTCAAGCAGTGTGAGTGACAAATATTATTGGCAGTCCTATCACGTCCTTGGCGATGGTTCCATCATGCCTTACCGTGTCAATCCTACTGCCAATAGCGTGAGTCACATGCCAACATTCCCAATGAATGTCGCAACGTTTGCTGTCACCGCCGAACCGGGTTCATACGTCGGTATCTCCAAGGATAACGTCCTTCTTGGCGCCGCTCTCGTCCCTGCATCAGGTAGCGTTTCGGTGAATGTCACTCCTGTCACCACTACTGGTAACGTCCGTATCGTGGTCACTAAGCCTCAGCGTCAGCCTTATGTCGCCGACATTCAAACGGGCAATGCTACTGATCCTTGCATTCAGTTCGTTTCTTGCACGCCTACTTCAGGCAATGCTGGTCAGACCATCAATCTCAATGCTATCGTGAAGAACGTAGGCGCTGCCACTACAGGCAATACCACGGTCACTCTGACTACCTCCGACAGCAATATTACCATTCTCAACGGTACTGCCAGTGTCGGTCCACTTGCTACGAACCAAGTATCTTCTTGCACTTTCTCCATTCAGCCTCTGGCATCGACCGAAGATGGACACGTGGCTCCTATGACGGTTACCTCAACTTACGAATCAAACAGCTGGACGGGTAACTTCAATTTCACTGTTCTGAATCCATGTTATGCACCGAGCAACCTGGTTACTACTCCTGAAGGCAACAGCATCCATTTGACCTGGACTGCTTCTTCTACTGCTGCATCCTATCGTATTTTCCGTGCCAGCACTTTGATTGCCAATAATATCACTACCACTTCTTATACCGATGAAAACCTGGCTTATAGCCATATGTACTGTTATACCGTGAAGGCCAACTGTACGAATGGAGAGCTGTCCGACCCATCCAACCAGTCATGCAGCATCACCGAAGCAGAGCCACTGCCATGTGACCCTCCTACCAATGTAACTGTAGAGCATAGCATGATTCTTGACGTTACAGTCAGTTGGGAAGCTTCTGAAAATGCAACAGCTTATAAGGTATTCCGCAACGATGCCCTGATTGTTGATGGATTCCCTTATCTCTCTTATCACGATGAAGACCTTCCATACGGCGAGCATTGCTACTACGTGGAAGCTATCTGCGAAAATGGTGTTTCTGAACCTTCCAACGAGGCTTGTATCACCATCGAGATACCATGTGACCCCGCAACTAACTTCTTGGCAAGTTATGTTTATACTCAGGAAGATGACTTTGGTGTACAGCTCTCATGGACAGTGAATGCTAGTCTTATGCCTGAGTTCTGCAGCCTCTATCGTTCCAATGACGGTGCAAACTATGAAAAGATTGCTGAAGTTCAGCCTTCTAAGGGACTGAATTATAATTATTTCGATGACGTGGAAGTGGGCAGCTATTCCTATTTAGTTACGGTTCAGTATATGGCCGACAACCATACTTGTGTTTCAGACCCAGCCTATGCATCTGTCGAGGTCACGGGTGTTACGGAGAATACAGCCATCACCAACTTGTATCCTAACCCGGCCAATGATAAGCTTCATATCGAGGCAAACGCTGAGATGAAGGAAGTCAATGTTTACTCCATGATGGGTTCGCTTGTGCGCAGCTTCAAGGATTGTGGCCAAGCCACGGTGATTACGCTCGATGACATGAGTAAGGGCATCTATTTCATTCAGGTTGTCACCAATGACTCTACTGAGATTCGTCGTTTTGTTAAAGAATAAGCAATAGAAATATGAAAAAGTTTGCAGTAATTCTTGCTGGTTGTGGCCAGAAAGATGGCGCAGAAATCAACGAAGCCATCACTTTGTTGCTCTCCATCGAGCAGCATGATTGTGAGTATCAGTGTTTTGCACCGAATCGTCCGCAGACGGATGTTGTCAATCATCTTACCAATGCGAAAGCTTGTGGTGAGCAGCGTAATATCCTTGTTGAGGCAGCGCGTATTGCTCGTGGCAGGGTTTTGCCTATTGAGGCGTTCCGTGCAGAGGATTTCGATGCTTTGGTCTTCAGTGGAGGTTTTGGTGTGGCCAAGAATCTCTGTGACTATGCGTATAAAGGTGCGGCCATGGAGGTGCAGTCTGACGTGGCTCGTGTCATCCTTGAGATGCACGAGGCAGGGAAGCCTATTGGAGGCATGTGCATCTCGCCGGTGCTCTTTGCCCGTTTGATTCCAGGGGTATGTATCACCTTGGGAGAGGAGGGCACGCAGGATGCCGACAATGTCCGTGAGATGGGAGCAGAGCATGTACAGACCGAGCCGGGCGATGTATGTGTCGACAACGAAGAGAAGATTTTCACCACGCCTGCGTATATGCTGGATACGAACATCAAGGAGGTCTACGATGGTGCCTTCAATATGATTGAGGCCATCTTGGAATCGTAATTTCTTTGATTGTTGATAACAAAAAAAGGCGCCCGACTGGACGCCTTTTTTTTGGTTTGCTGTTAGAGTTACCAAGCGAAGAGTGGATAGTCACTCATCATCTTGTTGACTTCTGCCTTCACAGCGTTAATCTTAGCTTCAGGAGCAGTCTTGGCGACTGGGTCGATAGCCGAGATGACATCGTCGATGAGCTCCACGATGACAGGCATCTTGTCTTCCTTCAAGCCACGGGTCGTGATGGCTGGAGTGCCAATACGAAGACCAGAGGTCAAGAATGGACTGCGACTGTCGAATGGAACCATGTTCTTGTTCACGGTGATGTCGGCAAGAACCAAAGTGTTCTCAACCATCTTACCCGTGATTTCTGGGAACTTGCTGCGGAGGTCAATCAACATGCTGTGGTTGTCGGTACCACCAGAGATGATGTAATATCCCTTGTCGATGAAAGCCTGTGCCATGACAGCGGCATTCTTCTTCACCTGAAGGACATACTCGAAGTATTCGTCGGTGAGAGCCTCGCCAAAAGCAACTGCCTTTGATGCGATGACATGCTCCAATGGTCCACCCTGGATGCCTGGGAACACTGCACTGTTGAGCAATGCACTCATCATCTTGATTTCTCCCTTAGGAGTGGTGCGGCCTTGTGGGTCCTCGAAGTCTTCCTTCATCAGAATCAAACCACCACGTGGTCCACGAAGGGTCTTGTGGGTGGTAGTGGTGACGATGTCGCAGTACTCCAATGGGTCACTCAACAGACCACGAGCGATGAGACCAGCTGGGTGACTGATGTCGGCCATCAAAATAGCTCCAACCTCGTCAGCAATAGCGCCCATGCGTGCCCAATCCCAGTCACGTGAATAAGCGGATGCACCAGCAACGATGAGTTTTGGCTTGCATTCCAAAGCAATCTTCTCCATCTCGTCGTAGTCGACTCTACCAGTCTCCTTGCTGACGTGATAAGCCACTGGCTTGTAAAGCATACCGGAAGCATTCACCGGGCTGCCGTGTGAGAGGTGACCACCATGTGACAGGTCGAGACCCATGAACGTATCGCCTGGCTGCAGGATAGCCTGCATCACTGCCATGTTTGCCTGTGCTCCTGAGTGGGGCTGGACATTGGCATACGTAGCATCGAACAGCTCACAAGCACGGTCGATGGCAATCTGTTCACTCTGGTCGACAATCTGACAACCGCCGTAATAACGCTTTCCTGGATAACCTTCAGCGTACTTGTTCGTCATAACGGAACCCATGGCTTCCAGAACCTGCTCACTGACAAAGTTCTCTGAGGCAATCAGCTCGATGCCATGCATCTGACGTTCCTTCTCCTGACGAATCAGATCAAAGATTTTCTCGTCTCTTTTCATGATTTAATTTATCGTTAATATCTTGTTGTTTTTCGTTCGTTCCGAAAATTGCTGCAAAGGTAATCTTTAATTGTGAATAACTCATCAAAATTTTCTATTTTTGCACCTTTAAATCAAAACGCATATCATTCGATGAAGAATTTTGTTGAAGAACTCCGCTGGCGCGGAATGCTGGCTCAAATCATGCCAGGCACTGAAGAACTCCTCCAAAAGGAAATGGTGACCGCCTATCTGGGCACCGACCCTACCGCCGACTCCCTTCATATCGGCCACCTCTGTGGCATCATGATGCTCCGCCATCTGCAACGCTGCGGCCATAAACCCATCATCCTCGTGGGCGGCGCTACCGGCATGATTGGCGACCCATCCGGCAAAAGCCAAGAACGTAACCTCCTCACCAACGAGACCCTATACCATAACCAAGAGTGCATCAAGAAACAAGTAGCCAAGTTCCTCGACTTCGAATCCGACGCTCCGAACGCCGCCGAAATGGTCAACAACTACGACTGGATGAAGAACTTCACCTTCCTCGACTTCGCACGTGAGGTGGGCAAACATATCACCGTCAACTACATGATGGCAAAGGACAGCGTGCAACAACGCCTCAACGGCACCGCACGCGACGGCCTCTCCTTCACCGAGTTCACCTACCAGCTGCTCCAAGGCTACGACTTCCTGTGGCTCTACCAAAACAAAGGCGTCAAACTCCAACTGGGCGGCAACGACCAATGGGGTAACATGACTACCGGTACCGAACTCATCCGCCGTACCCTCGGCGCCGAAGTCGAGACCTTCGCCCTCACCTGCCCACTCATCACCAAGAGCGACGGTAAGAAATTCGGTAAGACCGAAAGCGGTAACATCTGGCTCGACCCTAAACGTACCACCCCGTATAAGTTCTACCAGTTCTGGCTCAACGTCAGCGACGACGATGCCGAACGCTATATCAAAATCTTCACCTCCCTCGAGAAAGAAGTCATCGATGAACTCATCGAACAGCATAAACAAGACCCCGGTCAACGTGTGCTGCAAAAACGCCTGGCCGAAGAAGTCACCCGCCTCGTCCACTCCCAGGAAGCTCTCGATGCTGCCATCGAAGCCAGCAACATCCTCTTCGGCAAGTCAACCAAAGACTCTCTCGCCAAACTCGATGAACAAACCCTCCTCGACGTGTTCGATGGCGTGCCTCGCGCCAACATAGCCATGACCGACCTCCAAGCCGGCATCCCAGTCGTCGACTTCCTCGCCGTCAATACCCAAATCTTCCCATCCAAAGGCGAAGCCCGTAAGATGGTCCAGGCTAACGGCGTGAGCGTCAATAAGGATAAAGTCACCCTCGACAAAGTCATGGATGCCTCCGACCTCATCGACGGCAAATATATCCTCATCCAAAAAGGCAAGAAAAACTACTTCCTCGTGGTAGTAGAATAATTCAAGTCCTCTTTTTGACATTTCAAGCGATTATCTCGCTCCTATACGATAAGGTATCTTATCTTTGCATAGTTTAAAAAACTATCCAATGAAAAGATACCTTATTCTTTTTCTGACTTTGATTTCTTTCCTGACTATCAATGCTCAAGAACACAAATCCTATCAGCTGAGCCTCGAGGACTGCATCCGCTTCGCAACTGCCAACAGCCTCGAACGAAAGTCTATGGAACTCAACACGGAATCCCAACAAGTCAGCTACGAACAGTCCAAACAACAACGCCTCCCCAGCCTTAATGCCTCCCTCGGTGAGAACTTCTCCAACAACCGCGGCGGTGTCTCCATGTCGGGCAACGCTGGCATCTCCTCCTCCGTCGTCATCTACCAGGGTGGAAAGATTCGTAATTCCATCGAACAAAGCCGACTCAACCTCGAACGCTCCCAAACCCAAATCAACCAGTACGACAACCAACTGTCCGTTCAAATCCTTCAGTCCTTCCTCAGCATCCTCGGCAACGAAGAGATGCTGAAATACCAGGCCGAAGTGCTTAACTCAAGCCGCGAACAGTACAAACAAGGCCAAGCTCGCTACCAAGTGGGCTCCATACTCGAGAGCGACCTCCTCCTCCTCCAAGCTCAATATCTCTCCGACTCCAACAACATGGTCAATACTACCATCAGCCGCGATAATAACCTCCTCTCCCTCAAAGTCCTTCTCTCTATGGACCCGACCGACGACCTGCAAATCATCTCCCCCAATACCGATGACCTGGACGCTCTCTTTGCTTCCCTCCCAACCGAAGACGAAGCCATCCAAGCTGCCCTCGAAACCTACCCGAACCTCAAACTCAATCAATACGATATCCAACTCGCCGAAACCAACGTGGCTATGGCCAAAGGTAACTTCATGCCTTCTATCAACGCCAATGCTAACGTGGGCGTCGGCTACAACGGCTTCAATAACGTCGGCAATCAACTCGCTAACAGCCTCAGCGAATCCGCCGGCGTCTCCCTCAGCATCCCCATCTATAGCAGAGGCTCCAACAAGGCTAACCTCAAGAAAAGCCAAATCAGCCTCCAACAAGCCCAACTCGACTACGAACAAAATGTACTCTCTACCCGACAGACTATCGTACAATCTTACCGCACAGTCGTCTCCTCCTATAACGCCTATAAGGTGTCACAAGCCAAAGAAGAAGCCTACCGCAAAAGCTTCCATGCCTACGAACTACAGTTCCAATATGGTAAAATCACTACCGTTGAACTCCTCCAACAACAAAATAATTATTTAAATACATTAAATGATTATATTCAAAATAAATACTCACTTGTGTTGCAAAGAAAAATACTTGATGTGTATATGGGTCAATCGATAGTTCTCTAAATATCTGAAAATTCTCTCACTATGAAAAAGAAAAATACAGTATGGTGGATTCTCCTCGGCATCGTTGCCGTGGCCATCGTGTCAATCATCATCGTCAAATCGGTGAAAAAATCCAACAAGGAGTTGGTCGTCCGCACACATGTCGTGGAAGAGTATACCGTCGAGAACACGGTCACTGCCACGGGTACCATTGAGCCTGTCGAGACCGTCGAAGTCGGCACCCAGGTCTCTGGTAAAGTGGAGACCATCTATGTCGACTTCAATTCAGTGGTCAAGAAAGGCGACCTCTTGGCGGAGTTGGACAAGCTTACCCTCAACCAAAGTGTCAGTCGTGCCAAGGCCAGTCTTACCTCAGCTGAGAGTCAGCTGAAGTATGCGAAACTCACCTACGAGCGAACGAAACAGCTGTATGAGTCGAATGCGGCTACCTTGGCTTCATACGAAGAGGCTCAGAATACCTATACCCAGGCTCAGATGAGTCTCAAAAACGCTCAGGCTCAGTACGACCAGGCCAAGGTCGACCTTGCCTATGCGGAGATTTATTCTCCTATCGATGGTGTGGTTCTCGACCGCGCTGTTGAGGTGGGTCAGACGGTGGCGGCATCGTTCAGCACCCCTACCTTGTTTACCTTAGCCCGTGACCTTACCAAGATGCAGGTTGAGGCGGCAGTCGACGAGGCCGACATAGGTCAGGTCGAGGTGGGACAGCGTGTCACCTTCACGGTGGATGCCTATATGGACGATGTGTTTGATGGCACGGTGAATCAGATTCGCATGAAGCCTACCACCACCAACAACGTGGTGACCTACACAGTCATCATCGAAGCTCCTAATGATAATCTTAAGTTATATCCAGGCATGACGGCATCGGTCACCATCGTCACCGAAGAGCAATCGGGTCTCGGTGTCCCTGCAGAGGCTTTCTCCTTCACTCCATCCGAGCAGGTGCTGAAGTCATTAGGTAAACCTGAGGATTTTGGCAAATCGGGTGCTCCTGCGGGTAAGTCTGGTAAACCGTCCGGAAAGCCTGGTTTTCCTCCTGATGGAAACTTCCCGTCCGAAGCAAGGCCTGCTGCTCCTCAAGGTGGTGACTTCGGGGCTCGTCCCTCGATGCTTTGGATTCAGAAAGACGGAAAGCTGATGCCTCAACCCGTCAAGACCGGCATGAGCGATGGTGCCTC
>X415_White_Rhinoceros__coassemble_250_pt1 | contig 14084 bp, 12 predicted proteins | sample X415_White_Rhinoceros__metabat2_low_PE_005 | metagenome-assembled genome bin X415_White_Rhinoceros
CTTATCGGCTGCAAAAATACATAATTAATAAATACGCCGCTTGTTTTTATTCCATTTTTATGAAATTATGTTGCGCTTTTTTATATCTTTGCGCACAAAAGTTTATACTATATGTTCGAAATCGTTCGTAAGGAAATATTTGCTGCCGAGACTTACCTGATGGAAGTCGTGGCTCCCAAAATCGCCTATTCTGCTTTGCCGGGACAGTTTCTCATCGTCAAGATGGAAGATAACTCAGAACGTATTCCGCTGACCATTAGCGATTATCATCGCGTCAAAGGTACCGTGACCATCGTTTTTAAAGCTATCGGAGAATCCACTCGCAAGATGGCAACCTATCAGGTTGGAGACCATTTCTGCGATGTCGTTGGTCCTCTGGGTAAGCCTTCGGAGTTTGCTACCATGACAGCGGAACAGCTTCGCCATCTATCCTTCGTGTTTATCGGTGGAGGTGTCGGAATCGCTCCAATCTATCCCCAGGTGAAATGGCTGTGCGACCATGGGGCATTGGCCGACTGTATCATCGGTGCCCGTACCAAAGACCTCCTGATTTTCGAAAAAGAACTTGCAGAAGTATGTAACCTCTATGTCACTTCCGACGATGGGTCTACAGGTCGAAAAGGACTCGTCACAGATGTCCTCCGTCAATTAGTAGAAAGTGGTAAGCAATACGATGAATGTGTTGCTATCGGTCCTATGATTATGATGAAATTTGCTACGAAGACATGTGAAGAGTTGGGCATCCGTTGCACGGTGTCGCTGAACTCCATCATGGTGGATGGAACGGGAATGTGTGGCGCCTGTCGCGTCAGCATTGGTGGCAAGACAAAATTCACCTGTGTTGACGGTCCGGAATTCCTTGGCAGGGACGTCGATTTCGACGAGGCTATGAAACGTCAGGTCATGTATAACAACGTGGTGACGAGAAAGCAACTCGAGGCGGAAGAGAAAGCGGAAGGACATGTGTGCCATATAGGTGGCATCTCAGAAGAAAGCTTCGACAAACATCATAGAGTGCCTTGTCCCGAACAGAAGCCTGAAATCCGTGCGCATAACTTTGACGAGGTGTGTATCGGCTATTCGGCTGAGATGGCTATGATGGAGGCACAACGCTGTCTGAACTGTAAGAATCCGCAGTGTGTGGCTCATTGTCCCGTCAATGTCAACATCCCAGGCTTCATAGCTCGTGTGGCTTTGGGCGATTTTGAAGGGGCAGCGGGTGTAATCAGCTGTGATTCAGCATTGCCTGCTGTATGCGGACGAGTCTGTCCTCAGGAGTCACAATGTGAAGGAAGCTGTATCTTGGGCAAGAAATTTGAGCCTATCGCCATCGGTAAGTTAGAGCGTTTTGTTGGCGACTATGCTATTGAACATGACTTGCATTTCGACAATCCAGGCTTGAAGAACGGTCATAAAGTCGCCGTCATAGGCAGCGGTCCTTCAGGTCTTACCTGTGCCAAGGACCTCCTTGCTATGGGTTACGACGTCACTATATTTGAGGCTTTGCATGAATATGGCGGTGTTTTGGTTTATGGCATCCCTTCGTTCCGTCTCCCTAAAGACACGGTCGTGCGGAAAGAGGTGGAGAATGTCATCCGTCTCGGTGCAAAGATGGAGAAAGACGTCATCGTCGGTCGTACCGTGACGGTGGGAGAGCTGCTGCACCGTCAGGGCTTTGATGCTGTCTTTATCGGCTCAGGCGCTGGCTTCCCGATGATGCTCAATGTGCCAGGAGAAAACCTATGTGGTGTGGTCTCGGCTAATGAGTTCTTGACTCGTAATAACCTGTTGTTCTCCTATAAAGAAGGCTACGAGACGCCCAACTATGTCGGCAAGCGTGTTGCTGTCGTTGGAGGCGGTAATGTGGCTATGGATGCTGCTCGCACGGCATTGCGTTTGGGTGCAGAGGTGCATATCGTATACCGTCGTTCCGAGGCTGAACTGCCTGCTCGTGTAGAGGAAGTGCATCATGCCAAGGAAGAGGGTGTCCTCTTTGATTTGCTCACGGCTCCTGTTGAGGTGTTGGGCGATGAGAATGGCTGGGTAAATGGTTTTAAGTGTGTGCGCTGTGAGTTGGGTGAACCAGATGCCTCAGGTCGCCGTAGCCCCGTGCCAATTCCAGGTTCAGAGTTCGTCCTTGACACAGATATGATTATCATGGCATTGGGTACCTCGCCCAATCCGTTGATTGGAAGTACCACGCCTAACCTGGCTCTGACGAAGAAGGGCTGTATCGTCGCCGATGAAAATGGTAAGACGACCCATGAGGGTGTCTTCGCTGGCGGCGATGCTGTCAGTGGAGCAGCCACCGTCATCCTCGCTATGGGTGCAGGCAAGAGAGCCGCGAAGGCAATTGATGACTATGTCAAGAACCGCTCTTGACTCCTAACTTCAAACTCCTAACTCCACATAAAAGACAGTGGGGTCGTCGTCTTCACAGAAGGACTCGTCGGTGTAATACTGACCGGGTTTGTCGTCGTCGGTAAACAGATGTAAGGTCACCTTCTTAAATGGGATAGGCTGTCCCGCATCACTGTATTTCTGGATGTCTTTAGGGGTGAGACCTTCCAATTCCATCATCTTCAGCATCATCGCCAAATCGAGGTTGACGTTTAGCAATTCCTGTTTCCACTCGATGCTGATGACCGCAGTGGTATATAACTTGAAATTCTTGACTTCTACAGTTTTCATCGTGTTGTTCTTGCTGATATTTTCGGCAAAGATGCGAAAAAATGCACGAAATTTGCACCAATGATGCGTTTTTTTTGTAATTTTGACCCAAATTTAAACTAATAATATCATGCGTAAGACTTTGATTATGATGGCTGTAGCTGCATTTTTATCTATCGGTGCTACTGCTCAAACTATTGAGACTCTTGATGTCTCCAAACAACCTAATGGTTATTATTCTCAGGATTTTGGCGAGTTGACCATTGAGGGCAATGTTGTCAACGGTCAGAAGGAAGGGACATGGTATGAGACCTATACCGAGAAGCACCTCCTTCATCGCATTATCTTTTTTGAGAAGGGTAAAAAGAATGGTGCCTATGTCGAGATAGACAATACCGGAGCCCTGACTCAAAAAGCAGAATACAAGAACGACGTGATGAATGGTAAAGTTTATACCTGGTATCGCGGTGGTCGTCTTGCCAAGATGAACACTTACAGAAACGGTGTCATGGATGGCGAACAGATTCAGTGCTATGAAAAGGGCACCGAACAGGAAATTGCCCAATATAAGGATGGCAAACGTGATGGCGTTTCTATCTGGTATAACGAAGAAGGTGTCAAAGTCATGCTGATTTCCTATAAAGATGGTGAATTTGATGGCGTTCAAGAGACCTATTATCCTAATGGTGGTCTGAAGACTTCCAAGATGTATAAAGGCAATAAGCAGAACGGCGATGCTAAGGAATACGACGAGAACGGTAAAGTCAAGACGGAAGCCACCTATAAAAATGGTGAACTTTCAGGCAAGATTACTACCTATGATGCCGATGGTAATGTCGTGAAGAACCCTGCCAAATCTAAAAAGTAATCATCATCACAATCCGGAATACTTTTCGAGAGGTGCTCTTATTTGGTCTCCTCGTGATGTCGCTGATGTCACGGGGTCAGGATACCATTATCTTAAATCAGGTGGTGGTCCAAGGTAAAGGATTGGCATCTGAATATCTGAAACCTCTCGTATCTAAAAAAGTTGACAGCCTCGCTTTGCAGTCGATGTCGACGTCAACGATGTCGGACTTGCTCATCCAACATAGCCCCGTCTTTATCAAGACCTATGGTCCTGGCGGACTCTCTACGGCGTCGTTTCGCGGCACTACGGCATCCCACACCCTGGTCCTTTGGAACGGACTGCAGCTGAATACCCCCAATCTCGGTCAGGTCGATTTCAGCACGATACCGGTGTTCCTCGCGGATGACATCGATTTGAAATGGGGGAGTGGTACTGCTACCAGCAGCGGCGGACTTGGTGGTTCTGTGCTGATTGACTCAAAGAATGTCTTCGGTCAGGGCTGGGTCCTCCATGCCAAACAAAGTTACGGCAGCTTCAATACCCTGGGCTCGTATCTTACTGTAGGCTATGGCTCCAACAAAGTGTCGTTCCGTATCAAGGCCTATCGAAGTTCCTCGGATAACGATTTCGAGTACCTGAATACCGCCCTCCTGCCCCCTGAAACGATGCGCCAGACCAATGCGGCTTTTGTCGATTACGGGGTGATGCCCGAAATCGCAGTGCTCCTTAAAAAAGGTATCCTGACCGCTTCTTCGTGGAATCAATGGAACGACCGACAATTGCCACCTATTATGACGAATGTGGGCAATGTCAACACCTCGGAATGGTCACGCGATGGCTTTTCTCGAAATGTTCTCTCTTATAAGACTTTTTGGGGCAGTGGAAAACTGGATTTAAAGAGTAGCATCTTCCTTGAACATCAGCACTATTTTCTCGAAACTCGCAACCCTGCCACGGATGATGTCATCGCGAACATAGATTCAGAGAATCAATCTGCAGTGTATCACCAGATTGCAGAAGTTGAACAACATCTTTCGGAACATTGGAAAATCAATGGAAAACTGCAATGGGACCACGAACAGGTGAAGTCAAATTACTATCAAGATATCAAACAGCGTGACATCGTATCGGCTTATGCTGCATTGCATGGAGAGATGCTCCGCTCGCTGGCTCTGGATATGACGGCTCGCTGCGATGAGGTTGACGGACGCTTTATGGGAATCTTTCCTACGACAACCCTCTCGTATCAGCCTGCTTTCTTTTCTCATGTGACGGCTACCTTAGGCTATAGCCATAACTATCGTCTCCCTTCCTTGAATGACCTGTACTGGTATCCCGGTGGAAACCCAGACTTGCTGCCCGAAAATGGACGTACGTTTGACGTGGCATTGCGCTATGCTAACGGCACGGGACCTCTCCATTTTGAGACTCGTGTAGGAGCCTACTATTCACAAATCGATAACTGGATTCAGTGGATGCCAACCCAATTCCGCTATTGGAAGCCTGAGAATGTGACCCTCGTCGTAGCTAAGGGCTTGGAAACTCATATCGATGCTTCATTGAAACATCGTGATTGGAAGTTTGCATTATCCGGAAATTATGTATATGCTCATACTACAGATATGGGTAGTAATGCTCAACAATCAAATCATCTTGGCAAACAGCTGATTTACATTCCCCGTCATCATGGCAATGCCTTTGTCAGGGCTCAATGGAAAAACTGGTCCTTGAGTTATACTCTTGAAGCCACGGGACGTAGGGCTACTTCATATTCTGAGAATCAGTTTTTTGCCTATGACTTGCCGGCTTATGTCGTCCATCATGTGTCGGCGGGATGGCATTGGAAACAGTTAGGGGTGGAGTTGCGATGCAATAATGTCACGGACAAGGCGTATCAGAATGTCTTATGGCGACCTATGCCAGGAAGATATTTTGAACTAGCTGTGAGTTATCAATAATCACGAACATTTCTTTTGAGCTTGGCGCAGGATATTCAGTGACCTGCTCATCAAAGGTATGCTGATGGCTAAGGTCAAGGCTTCTGCAATAGGCATGCTTAACCAGATGCCCAGCTGACCTATCAAAGGGGTTAGGGTAAATAAGGGTATCAGCACAAATACGATGCTGCGACAAAGGGCGATGATGACCGACTCCAAAGGGCGTTCTATGGCGGTATGGAAGCTGGTGGCGATGATGTTGACGAACGAAAAGAGATAATGAATGGTGATATAGCTTGCTGCCGTTATGGCTAAGGCATTCAACTCGGCATCTCCTTCCGTGAATAAGCCTACGATGCTATGCTTGAAGAGCAGGACAACCAGGAAGACCCCAATGCCGATGCAGCCACCGAACAATAAGGCTGTTTGCAAGAGTTTCTGGATTCTTCCCACGTCTTTTGCCCCTTTTTGAAACGACATCAATGGGTATACCGCTTGAGATAGGCCGAATATTGACATGTTCACGATAAAATTCAGATAAAAGACAATCGTCAAGGCGGCAACCCCCTTTGGTCCCACCTGTTGCATGAGAACCTGATTGAAGATGTAGGTGGTGACGGCGGCTGATACCGATGTCAGCATCTCTGAAGAGCCATTGTAGGCCATTCGCCATACATCTTTCCAAGTCCCCATCAGTTTGCCAGCCTGGACGTTATGAGCTAGGACGATTGCAGCGCTGGTGTTGGCAATACAGGTGGCAGATGCAGCGCCTGCTACACCCCAGTCAAAACGAAGGACAAAGAAATAATCCAATACTACGTTGACGATAAAACAAATGGCTCCGCTCAGAAAGACCCAGTTGGGTCGTCCCATGAAACGTGTAAAGGCCTCCGTATAGTTTGGGATGACATAAAAGATGATGCCGCATCCAATGATGCCAAGATACTGTCGCACAAAAGGATATACTACGTCGTCGGCACCCAAGAAATAGCACAGCCTCTTCAGGTTGAGGGCGCAAAAGGCGGACATGATAAGGCAGGTGACAAGGAGTACCAGTAGGGTAAGGGTCGTATAGCCTCGTGAACGATTGAGGTCGCCTTCACCTTTCGCAACCCCAGCGATGACAACGCCTCCCGAGATAATCATGATGCCGATGCTGGCCATGACGCTAATCAAGGGCATGGAGAGGTTGATGGCGGCTAATCCCAATGCTCCTACGCCTTTGCTTACGAAGATGCCGTCGACAAAGGTCTGTATGCCCACGATGAGCATCCCTATGATGCTAGGCCAAGCATAGTTGAAAAGCTGATGACGGATACCCATTATTAGATTCTGCTAACGATGTCGGCAATGCGTTCCGTTCGTCCCATGGTGTATAAGTGGATGATGGGGAAACCGGCTTCTTTTAATTCACGACACTGTTGTATGCACCACTCTGCTCCAATTTGCTGAATTGCTATAGTGTTGTCCTTGTGTTTCAACACTTCTGTTGCTAATTCTTCTGGGATATGAGTCTGGAAGGTCTGGGGCAGTAAGGTGAGGTGCTTGAGGGTGGAGAGGGGTTTCACGCCAGGAATAATGGGCAGTGTGATTCCGGCTTCTCTGCATTTATGGAGATAGTCGAAGAAAGCTTTGTTGTCGAAGAACAGCTGAGTGATGACGAAGTCGGCACCTGCTTCTTGTTTGTCTTTAAGGGCTTGAATGTCAGCGTCGAGACTTGGTGCGTCGGCATGTTTTTCGGGATAGCCAGCCACACCAACGGTAAAGCGGGAGTGCTGACAGTGTTCCACTTGTCCGTCGACAAAATGGCCGTGATTCATCTCGCGGATTTGGCGTACCAGGTCGATGGCATGTTCGTGGCCTTGTGGGTGGGCAACATAGCTGTCGGATTCTTTCTCTTTGTCGCCGCGGAGTGCCAAGACGTTTTCGAGACCCAGGAAATCCATGTCGATGAGGGAGTCTTCAATGTCGTATCGTGACATGCCGCTGCAGATGAGATGGGGGATGACTTCCACGCCAAAACGCTGGCGCAGGGCGGAGGCGAGACCGATGGTGGCAGGGCGGGTACGCAAAGCATGGTATTCTGTGATGCCTTTTTCGTTGATGGTGGCTTGCATCACAGTGCGGTGACAGGTGACTGAAATGAATGCGGGGTCGTAAGGCATCAGAGTCTCAACTGCTTGAATAGCAGGCTGTATGCCAGCTCCTTTGAGAGGTGGCAGCATCTCGTACGAGAAACGGGTTTTGCCCTCTCGAAGAGCTTCGTCGATGACTTCGGTAATTCGCATGATATTCTTCTATTTTCAGGCTGCAAAGATACGGATTTTTTCGTACCTTTGCGGCCAATACGAAAACATACAATTTATTTCAATGAATACGAAACTGTTAGATAAAAATCTGCCTTATTTAGTGGCAGATATGGAGCTTGCCTCCTGGGGAAGAAAAGAAATTGAAGTCTCTGAACATGAAATGCCAGGTTTGATGGCACTTCGTAAGAAATATGGTGACACCAAGCCTCTGAAGGGTGCCAAGATTATGGGCTCACTTCACATGACTATTCAGACTGCTTGTCTCATCGAGACCTTGGTGGAACTTGGAGCAACAGTGCGTTGGTGCAGCTGTAATATCTATTCTACTCAGGATAATGCTGCAGCAGCTATTGCTAAGACGGGCACTGCAGTGTTTGCATGGAAGGGTGAGACCCTCGACGATTACTGGTGGTGTACCAAACGCGCCATCACCTTCCCTGATGGAACAGGACCAGACTTGATTGTAGATGATGGCGGTGACGCTACGCTTCTCATCCATAAGGGCTATGCTTGCGAAAACGATCCAAGCTTGATGGATGTCGAACCTGACAATGCTGAAGAGAAAGCTCTGATGGGTGTCATCAAGACTACCTACAAAGAAAATCCTACTTTCTGGCATACCGTAGTGGCAGGTTGGAAAGGCGTATCAGAAGAGACTACCACGGGTGTCCACCGTCTCTATCAGATGCAGGAACGTGGCGAGTTGCTGGTCCCTGCCATCAACGTCAACGACAGTGTCACCAAGAGTAAGTTCGATAACCTGTACGGTTGCCGTGAATCTCTTGCTGATGGTATCAAGCGTGCTACCGACGTCATGATTGCCGGTAAGGTGGTGGTCGTTTGTGGTTATGGTGAAGTGGGTAAAGGTTGCTCACACTCCATGAAGAGTTATGGCGCTCGCGTGCTCGTCACCGAAATCGACCCAATATGCGCTCTCCAAGCTGCTATGGAAGGCTTTGAAGTCACTACCATGGAAGAGGCTGTCAAGGAAGGCAATATCTTTGTCACCACTACTGGTAACTGTGATGTCATCACCCTCGAGCATATGCTTCAGATGAAAGACCAAGCCATCGTATGTAACATCGGTCACTTCGACAACGAAATCCAGGTCAACCGTCTCGAGACCGCTAAGGAACTCAAGGAAAAAATCAACATCAAGCCTCAAGTCGACAAGTATGTGTTTGAAGATGGACATTGCATCTTCCTGCTTGCCTCTGGTCGTCTTGTCAACCTTGGCTGCGCTACAGGTCACGCCAGCTTTGTGATGAGTAACTCCTTCACGAATCAGACCTTGGCTCAGATGGACCTTTGGGAGAAGCGCGGCAAGTACGAAGTCAACGTGTATTGCCTCCCGAAATATCTCGACGAGGAAGTGGCACGTCTCCATCTTGAGAAGATTGGTGTCAAACTGACCCGACTCACTCAAAAGCAGGCCGACTATATCGGCGTTTCTGTCGATGGCCCTTACAAGTCCGACATCTACAGATACTAAGTCATGAAAATCGCTGTCAACACTCGGTTGTTGCTGCCTAATAAACTCGAAGGCATCGGATGGGTGGCGTATGAGACCCTGCGTCGTATCGTCACCTCCCATCCCGATGTGGAGTTTTATTTTATCTTCGACCGTGAATATGATTCCAAGTTCATCTTCGCAGATAATGTGAAGCCTGTCGTGCTCTTTCCTCCTGCGCGACATCCTTTCCTCTTCATCTGGTTTTTTGAATTGTCGGTCACTCGTGCTCTTCGAAAGATAAAACCCGATTTGTTCTTCTCGCCCGATGGCTATCTCAGCCTGCGCACGAACGTCCCTTCGGTGGTCCAGTTCCACGACCTGAATTTCGAGCACTTCCCCAATGACATGCCCAAAATACATCTCTGGCATTACAAGACCTTCTTCCCGCGTTTTGCCAAGAAGGCCAGACGCATCGTCACCGTGTCAGAGTTCTCTAAACAGGATATCATCGACAACTACGAAGTGGCTCCGGAAAAGATTGACGTGGCCTACAATGGCGTCAATGAGATTTTTTCTCCCATATCTGCTGAACAACAGATGGAGACTCGCCATCGTTTTTCAGAGGATAAGCCCTTCTTCATGTTTGTAGGTTCGCTGCATCCCCGTAAAAACCTGGCCCGTCTCTTCACTGCCTTTGACCTCTTCAAGAAACAGAACAGCTCGGATGTCAGACTCCTGATTGTGGGAGAAAAACGTTGGTGGACGGAACCCATCCAGAAAGCCTACGATGCCATGAGCTGTAAGGACGACGTTGTGTTTACAGGTCGCCTCAGTGCAGAGGACCTTCATCTGGTGACGGCTTCGGCAATGGCTTCAGTGTATGTCTCCTATTTCGAAGGCTTTGGCATTCCTATCCTCGAAGCCTTCCGCTGCGGTACCCCGGTCATCACGTCAAACGTGACCTCGATGCCAGAAGTAGCACAAGATGCAGCCCTGCTTGTCGACCCGTTCAACGAACAGTCCATCGCTGATGCTATGGTTAAGATTCTCGATTCAGAGGTGAGAAAAGACCTCATCGAGAAAGGCTTCCGTCGTGCCGATGACTTCTCCTGGAATCATGCAGCCGATGCTATCTGGAATTGTATGATGACAGCATTGAAAGAATAATTTGACTAATAATATACGATAAAAATATGGAAAATATTATAATGTGTCCGGCCGATAACAGCAAAGATGCCGTGAACTATAAAGAGGTTCAGGGACAGCATATTACGGCTATTGTCAGAAATGTCTTAGTCCTTGGTTCTGGGGGTCGCGAACATGCCTTGGCATGGAAACTGGCCCAAGGTGAAGGTGTGAAGGTCTTTATCGCTCCTGGCAACGCTGGTACAGCATCGGTAGGGACGAATGTCAACCTGAAAGTCAACGATTTTGAGGGCATCAAGCGTTTCTGCCTCGACCATGAGATTGGTCTCGTGGTAGTCGGTCCGGAACAGCCTTTAGTGGATGGCGTGGTGGACTTCTTCCATGCTGATGAGGCCTTACGCAAAATCCGGATTATCGGTCCAGATAGTCGTGGTGCCCAACTGGAAGGTAGTAAGGCTTATGCCAAGGACTTCATGATGCGTCATGGCGTTCCAACAGCTCGTTGTCTCACGGTGACACGTGACAACATAGAGGCTGGCTACGAGTTCCTTGGTCAGCTGAAGGCTCCTTATGTGCTGAAGGCCGATGGCTTGGCTGCTGGTAAGGGTGTTCTTATCATCGACTCGCTTGAAGAGGCTAAGTCGGAACTCGGAACGATGCTGGACGGAAAGTTCGGAAGTGCTTCGGCAACTGTCGTCATCGAGGAGTTCCTCAAGGGCATTGAGTGCTCTGTGTTCGTGCTGACGGATGGAGAACATTATCTGCTCTTGCCTGAGGCAAAGGACTATAAGCGTATCGGTGATGGCGATAAGGGCCTCAATACGGGTGGTATGGGCGCTGTTTCTCCAGTGCCGTTCTGCACTCCTGACTTCCTGCATAGGGTAGAGGAACGCATTGTGAAACCCACATTGGAGGGCTTGAAGCAAGATGGCATCGATTATAAAGGCTTTATCTTCCTTGGCTTGATGAATGATGGAGGAGACCCCTATGTCATCGAATATAATGTCAGAATGGGTGACCCTGAGACTGAGGCTGTCATGACACGTATCGAAGGCGACTTCGCCGATATGCTCTACGCCTGTGCCGATGGGAGACTGAATGAGGTACATTATGCTAAGAATCCCAAGACTGCCGTAACCGTCATGCTGGTCTCAGGTGGCTATCCTGAATCCTACAAGAAAGGAATGGTGATGTCGGGTATTGAGGAAGTCAGCGACAGCGTCGCCTTCCATGCTGGTACCTCCTTCGATATGGAAGGAAACACTATCACTGCTGGTGGACGTGTTATTGCTGTGACTGCTTTGGGCAACGATATCACTGAGGCACGTACACTTGCCTATCTCAACGCAAATAAGATTCACTTCGAAGGCGAGAACCATCGTAACGACATCGGACTTGACCTTCTCAATATGATTTAACCTTGATACGCTTCTTTCGCCAGAGTTATATTATCCAGTATATCGTCATCGCCCTGATTTTGATAGCCCTGTGGGTGCCGTCATTCATCACGGGTGAGGTCGACATGAGCTATCGTTGTGACGTGACGCCACTCTATAACCTGATAGCGAATATCCTCGATTTCTCCCGCTATGCCATGATTGGATTTGCCTTCCTTCTGATGGCTTTCGAAGCGGTGTTTTTTAATGCAATCTTAGCTTCTAACCAACTCATCACCAAAGTGAGTACTGTCGGCTCTGTCGTCTTTCTCCTGATGATGAACCTCCTGCCAGAGCAGACTACCTTCACGCCATTTCTGCTGTCATCCGTCTTCATCCTGATGTTCCTACATACGGTATTCTCACTGTATCAGACTCGCGATGCTGAACTGTATCTGCTTAATGCCGGGATTTATCTGTCGTTGGCTACCATGTGCTATTTCCCGGCTATCCTCCTGGTGGTCTGGGGAGTGATTGCTTTATCCATCATCCATAAAGGCTCGTTTAGACTCCATCTGCTGCCTTTCATCGGGTTCCTGTTCCCGTATTTCGTATACTTTGTCATACATTTCTTGATGGGCGATTTGACAACAGTATGGCAAGCCTATGGCAACTGGTTCACCGACTTCCGTCTGATGGCAAGTCAGTTCTCATGGCCTTTGGTGGGCCTCTATGGATTCTTGCTGTTGACGGTGTTGATGCCTGTCTTCATGCCTCGAAATTATAGCTTCGAAAAGGCTGTCGCACCACGCCTGAAAGTGGCCATGTCCATCATCTTGGTGTTCTTCGGCATCTTCATGCTCTTTATAGGCCCCATCGCCTCGTCATCAGGCGTGTTCATGCTCTCTCTCTCAATCCTGTTCTCGCTTGAACTGGCTTATATCGATGGCTTGCGTTGGTCAAGCGTAAGCTTTATCATCTGTATCCTCTCCGTGATAGCTCTACATTATATCTTACTATATATTTGATTATGAGTTTGATAACGAAATATTCGGAGCTTGTTGAAGCGGGATGTGACGAAGCTGGTCGTGGCTGTCTTGCAGGACCAGTGGTGGCAGGTGCTGTCATCTTGCCGCCTGATTTTGACTGTCCGGAACTTGACGACTCGAAAAAATTGACCGAGAAGAAACGTTATCAACTGCGTGAGCTGATTATGAAGGAGGCGCTTGCCTATGGCATCGGCATCGTTACCGCTCAGGAAATTGATGAAATCAATATCTTGAAGGCTTCTTTTCTGGCGATGCACCGTGCCTTGGACCAACTGCAGGTCCGCCCCGAGTTCTTGCTGATTGATGGGAACCGTTTTACGCCGTATCGTGACCTGAAACATGTATGTATCGTTGGCGGTGATGCAAAATATCAGGCTATCGCTGCGGCATCCATCCTCGCCAAAACGACCCGTGACGACATGATGCTAGAATACGATATCCAACACCCTGAATATCACTGGAAAAAGAATAAAGGTTATCCGACACCTGACCATAAGAAAGCCATAGCAGAACATGGCCTTACGGAACTTCATCGTAAGACATTTAATTCCTCGATACAACTAAAACTCTTTTGATATGAACTCGCCTCGCTTCCTTCGTTATCTCTGTGCAGCAATAGTGCTTGTGCTCTGTTTTGCTTCCTGTGACAGGAAGGAGAGCTCGTTTTTTGACCTTATCCCTACTCAGTCCACGATGGTGGTGGAATCGAACTCTCCAGGAAACCTGATTCACTCCCTGGAGGGTAAGTCTTATCTGGAACCATTTGTCGCTTGTGATGCATCGGTGGCAAGACTGAAAGAAGTGCTTACGGCTCTTGATACCCTTATCGATGCGTCTTCAAAACTGAAGGATGACCTGTCGAAAAGTCCCTCGTGCTTGACATGGATTCCTTCTGATAACGATGCTAAATTATTGTGGATTAGTAAACTGTCTTCAAAATCCACCGCTTCAAGTCTCAGCGAAATCATCCGTTCACATTTTGATGATTTCAATATTTTTTCGGTAGAGAGCTTTCTTTGCATCACGGATGGAACAGAGGTGGTTGAGGAGGTGAGACATCAATCCGCAGCACTTCAAAAGATTGATGATTCGGAAGATTTCCAACGTCTACAGAAAACTATAGGTGCCTACGTTGATGCACATCTCTATTATCACGATGAGCGTGGATGGGTGGTGCTGGATGTCCTACCCAGAGAAGAATCGCTGACCCTTAATGGCTATGCCATGGCGGCCGATACGCTTGCCTCATTGAAGCATTGAAATATCAACGCCCCGTGAAGAACTCGGTGGTGAA
>X415_White_Rhinoceros__coassemble_253_pt1 | contig 13966 bp, 13 predicted proteins | sample X415_White_Rhinoceros__metabat2_low_PE_005 | metagenome-assembled genome bin X415_White_Rhinoceros
GGCCCATGCCTTTGTTCATAATTTTACCAGCGATTAAGCCAGCTAAAGCACCGAGGAGTAATGATACTAAAATACCCATAGTTTTAACTTTTTAATTAGTTGATTATGAATTAAATATTAATAAATTTCCATTAATCAAAGACCTTTCGTAGCAAGATAGCTCTCAAGTTCCTTGTTTTGCTGGTCGATAAAGTCAAGGACTTCATCGCGACCTCTTTTATCCTCCGACGAGGTGATGAAGATAGGCGGCAGTTCTTCCCAGTCCTTGAGAAGATATTGCTTATATTTCTCGACGTTGGTAGCAAGTTCCGTGTTGCTGAGCTTATCAGCCTTGGTGAAGATGATGGCAAAAGGCACCTGATTTTCTCCAAGCCATTCCATGAAGCCTATATCACTGTCCTGTGGGTCGATGCGAGAGTCGACAAGGACAAAAGTATAGAGGAGGTTGCGGCGGCGAGAGATATAGTTTGCCAACATGACACGCCATTCCTCACGTGATTTCTTCGAACGTTGTGCATAGCCATAGCCAGGAAGGTCGACGAGATACCATTGGTTGTTGACAACGAAATGGTTGATGGTGATGGTCTTACCAGGTGTTGCCGAAGTCTTGGCAAGTCCTCTTCGTTGAACGAGAGCGTTGATGAGGGATGACTTGCCCACGTTGGACCTGCCAATGAAAGCATATTCAGGCATGTTGTCCTTTGGCAGTTTTTCGAACTTCGTATTGCTGGCTAAGAAGCGCGCGTCTTTGATAATCATAGTATTATTTCAAGTGTATTGGTTTGTCGTTTGGATTGAATTCGGTATGACGTGCCACCTTTTCGGGATACATATCTGCAAGGGTGACAAGGATGCCCGTCTCTTCCACATTGCCGAACGGGGGGTTGAGAGCCGTTCCGAAAGAACGCATTGAGGAAGAGAGACTCATGTAGGCGTTGACGAGAGGAGGTACTGCTGCACCACGTTCACGCACCTCACGCACCAGAATCTTATAGTTTTCCTTGTAGTTAGCACCCGTAAAGATAGCCTCCAGTCGTGCCACATCCATCTGGATAGGCAAGTCATACTGTGGGAGAGGACGCAGCAACTCATCAGGGTCTGGGAAGGTCTGATTCATGAAATACAGAATCATATCACGCGACTCGCGTTCCAGCTGAGGATACATGGTGACTTTTCCGAAGAAATAACGAGCCGTTGGATAGACATAGCTCAAGGATGCCAAGCCATCCCACAGGTTGTCGAGGGAATAGATGCCCTTGGCAAGGCTCTTCGTGGGCTGATAGGCAGGTTGGACAAAAGAGCGGCCCAACTCGATGGTATAGGGAAGATAGTCACGGACAAAACGTTCGGAGTAATGGAACAGTTCCGAGGTCGGCGTGTCGACCTGACCCTTTTCATCGGCTTCAAGTTTATCACAGAGCAAGAAACGATAGCCACCCACTATGACTTGGTCGTTGGGATTCCAGACTATGAGCTGCTTGAAGAAATTAACATCACGAGTATCGAATTCGTCGATATCGCAGTCGAGTCCGGTTCCACCGCCTGAGTCACGGAAACTCAGTTCGCGGAGGCGGCCAATTTCACGCATTATATTTGGTGAATCATGAGCATCAAGTATATAGATCTCGTTTCCACCATTATTTGTATTCCTGAAAAACTTATCGAGGCTTAGTTCCTCGAGGATGGTTTCGACAGGGATGGGGTCGATGACTGGTTTATAATTTAGACTCATGGTATGTTATAGGTTTTGGTAGGTTCAAAAATCAGGTTACAATCATCCTGCAAGTTGTAGGAGAAGCAACGCAGCATCTCTGCCCATTCAGCATCGGTGTGACGGCTGTCGAACACAGTGCAGGGAATAGGTTTTCCAAAAGTGATGGTGAGGGTTTTGTTACGTTGTTTAAAGAATTCGTCGACGAGAAACGCCATCTCAATATTGACTTTGATATTCAAACGTTTACGAAGACGAGCGAGATTATAGAAGAATGATGAGTTATGTCCGTCGATATGGACGGGTACTATATCGCGATTATAAAATTTCGACTTAGTGATAAAGGTCTTTTTCCAGTCGAGGTCCATGATTTTACCCCCTTTAGTTTTACGGGAGCAAAGGCCGAATGGGAAGTAACAGATAGCGTGGTCACCTTCGAAGGTCTCGTTAAAGAGTCGGAGGTTTTCCGCTTTGTCCGCCACACCCTTTCCTGCTTTGTTGACGGGGATGAAGATGGGTTGTAGGTTCTTGACAAACATCAAGAAATCGTTGACTGGTGTGAGGGGGTCCTGGCAATAGGAGCCCACGGTACCGATGAGGGCGATGCCATCGAGACCACCGAGCGGGTGGTTGGAAGCCACGACGATGCGAGGTGATTCGGTGAGATGCTCAGCACCCTGCACGACAATATTGAGGTTGAAATCCTTGATGACAGCTTGAACGAAAGGAATCCCTTCAAGATGTCCATACTTGGTTAGAATCTCGTTTATGTCGTCTTCATGGAGCAGGCGTTGGATGCGACGGAAGAGCCAGTTAGGCATTCTTTTCATCAGCTTGGGCGCCTTTTTCTCAAATATCTCCCTGAGATTTATCAAGTTGGCATTGTTATTTTCCATAATTATCCCTCATGAATGGACGTACAAAGATAGAAAAAAAGATATCGTGGTATCTTTTTTCCGTTCCCTTCCTTCCAAAATCAACAATAGTAAGTATATTTACCTTTATAACTATCTCGTTTTCAATAAAATAAAAAGTTATCAACAGGCTGTTGATAACTTTGTTGATAAAAAATGGGGAAAAACCGATAAAAAAGTGGGAAAAAGTGGAGTTAGGTGGGAAAAAATGCAGTAATTTTGTGTCGTAAAACAACGAAGAGCATGAGCAACCCAACAGGCACATTTACATGTAAGTTAGACTCGAAGGGTCGTCTGATGCTTCCTGCTGATTTCAGGGAGCAGTTAGGCGGGCAGGTCGAGGAAGACTTCGTGTTACGTCCCGGGCTGCACGGCTCCTATCTCGAGTTATATACCATGGTCGACTGGAATCACCGTCGTGAGATATTGATGCAAGTCAATACGTTTGACAGGAGAAAACTGGACATCATGCGTAAATACCTCGACGGTGTCAAGCGGGTGAAGTTGGATGCCAACGGCCGCCTGCAGATACCGAAAGAGCTTTTAGAGCGCAGTGGTTTAGACAAAGACATCGTCATCGATTCCATGTTCACCAACATGGAAATCTGGGACAAGGCCAAGTACGAGGAACGTGTCGCACAGATTGATTCCGACGCATTGGCTCAGGGTGTCGAGGAGTTATTCTCCGGTCTGAACTTTGGCCTCTAATCAAAGCCACCATGAAGATAATGAAGAAACAACTGGAGAAGGTAGTATTAATAATTAATTAAGGAGTGTAATGTACCACGATCCAGTCATGTTAAAAGAGTGTCTTGAAGGCTTAGTCATTCAGCCTGATGGAGTTTATGTTGACGTCACCTTTGGTGGTGGAGGTCATTCAAAAGCCATCATGGAGCGATTGACTACAGGCCATCTTTATGCTTTTGACCAAGATGATGATGCTGCCGCCAATGCCTTCGACGATGAACGTTTCACATTCATCCCTCAAAATTTCAAATATTTTAAGAATTTCATACAACTATATCATAACGGCAAGGTAGATGGAATCCTGGCCGACTTAGGTGTCTCATCCCATCAGTTCGACACCCCTGAGAAAGGCTTCTCAACACGCTTTGAAGGTCGCCTCGACATGCGCATGAGTCAGAGCAACCCTATCGATGCTGCCTCCATCGTCAACACCTACGACCAAGCTGCCTTAGCTCGCATCCTGAACCTTTACGGAGAAGTACAAAATGCCTATTTGGTGGCATCCGACATCGTGATGGCTCGTGATGCCGAACCCATCGAGACCACCGAACAACTCAAGCAAGCCGTCGCATCCCGCCTCCCACGTGGGAAAGAAAACAAGATGCTCGCCCAAATCTTCCAGGCGCTTCGCATCGAAGTCAACCAGGAAATGGACGCGCTGACAAGTTTCCTCAGTCAATGTCCCGACGTACTCCGCCCAGGTGGCCGCCTGGTAGTGATGTCGTATCATTCTCTTGAGGATAGACTGGTGAAAAACTTCACCAAGACCGGTAATGCAGACGGAAAGGAAGAGAAGGACTTCTTCGGCAACTCTCTTTCACCTTATAGATTAATAACGCGCAAGCCCATCGTGCCTTCCGACGAAGAAATCGAGCGCAACAGCAGAGCCCGCAGCGCAAAACTTAGAATTGCAGAAAGGAAATGAGCATGGAGAAAGAGAAAAAGACACAAAAAGGCAGTCGCGCCGTGATGAAGGTGCTCGGAGGGACCTTCCTGACAAAGGAAGACTTCTCGAAGATGTTCCCCTTCCTCGTATACGTAACCATACTGCTCATGGTGCTCATCACCAATGCCTATATCGCTGAAAGCACCAGCAGGTCCATCAAAAAGAACACTCTCAAACTACGCGACTTACGCGTGGAACATATCTATATCAAGTCCGCCTACACCAAAGAGTCAACCCAGACCATCATGATTGACAAATTAGGAGGCTACGGCATCAAAGAGTCATTAGAAACAAAGTTAGTTAACCCATAGTCATATCACAGATGAAACGAGACCCCAAATCGAGCAGCATGCTGAGGACCTACCTGGTCTACTTCATCTCCTTTGTCGTGGCAGTCGCCATCCTGACAAAGGCGGTGCTGGTTCAGGTCAAGGAAGGCGATGAACTGCGTGCGTTAGCGGAATCGGTTGAGACCCGTTTCGACACCTTGCAGGCCTCAAGAGGTGATATCCTCGCTTGCGACGGTAGCCTGCTCGCCACCGACGTGCCAATCTTCGAGGTCGGCATCGACCCCAGCGTCATCGAAGACAGTGTCTTCAATGCAGGCATCGACGAACTAAGCAAACAACTCTCAGCCCTGTTCCCCAAGAAAAGCGCAGAGAAATGGAAAAAAGGTCTCATCGATGCCAGAGCAAACAACAAGAAATATTTCCCAATAGGATATAGCGTCACACTCGCCGAATATAAAGAGTTAGAGACCTTTGCCATCCTCAACAGAGGCAATCTCAAAGGTGGTCTCACCAAGTCGGCTCCTCGTTTCAAGAGAATCCACCCCTACGGTTCACTCGCAGTACGTACCATCGGCTACGTCAACGACAGCCTTGTGGTAGGTCTCGAAAGCTCCTGTGACACCATTCTGCGTGGCAAAGACGGTCACCGCCGCCAACGTCATATTCATCACGGTGTTTGGATTCCTATCGAAGACGAAAACAACATCGAAGCCATCAATGGCAACGACGTGGTGTCGACACTCGACATCCAGATTCAGGATATCGCCGAACGCGCCCTCAAACAATGTCTCGTAGATAACGTCGCTGAACAAGGATGCGCTATCGTCATGGAAGTAGCAACCGGCGAAGTCAAGGCCATCACCAACCTGCAACGCGACAAGAAGACTAACGAATGCTACGAGGCCTACAACTTCGCTATCGGCAACGGCATCGAACCAGGCTCCACATTCAAACTGGCATCCATGCTAGTCCTCCTCGAGACTTTCCCGGACCTCGACATCAACTCCCACATCAACATCGGCAGCGGTCCCCTCGTCTTCTCAGGCAAGAAGATGTTCGACGACCATACCATACATCCCGACGGACGAGTGACCATTCGCGAAGTCTTCGAACAATCCTCCAATAAAGGCACCGCCAAACTGATTACCGATTATTTCGGCAGTCACCCCGAGAAATATGTAAACGGCCTCTATGCCATGGGACTCAACGACTCCTTAGGCACTGGCATCGCAGGCGAGGCAAAGCCATTTATCAAACATCCTTACGACAAGAAGAGATGGTCAAAGACCTCCCTCCCTTGGATGTCAATCGGCTATGAATTACGTCTCCCTCCTCTGCAAATCCTGACCCTCTACAACGCTGTGGCAAACGAAGGAAAGATGATGAAACCCCAGTTCGTGAAAGAAATACGTCGTAACGGCGTCACCATCCAGACCATCGAACCCACAGTCCTCAAAGAGCATATCGCCTCACAAAAGACCATCGACTCGATTCAAAGCATGATGGAAGGCGTTATCCTCCGCGGTACCGCCAAGAAACTGCAAGGCACCGAATATGGCATTGCAGGCAAGACTGGAACCGCTCAACTGTATAACGTTGAAAAGAAAGCCTACAAATGGGTCAACGCAGAAGGCCGTCTCGAACGCGACTACAACGTCACCTTCGTCGGCTATTTCCCTGCTGAACAACCCAAATACAGCTGCATCGTCGTCATCAGCAAGGCAAAAGGCAGATTTTACTCCGCAGGTAAAGTGGCAGCCCCTGCCTTCAAAGAAATCTCCGACCGCGTATACGCAACCAAAATCAAGGGGACTATCGAACTGGAAGCAAACGAAAACAAGAGCATCGACAGCACCATACGTCAAGCCAACGAAACCTCTGCCTACCTGAAAGGCATTGGCGCCGACTATACCGACATGTCGACAGGCAACGAATGGACTCGTGCCTTCTACTCTCAGGCAGATAAGGAATTCATCATGGAAGCCGTAAAATTCGACAGTCTGCGCATGCCCGACGTAAAAGGAATGAATGTCAGCGATGCCGTATACCTCCTCGAAAGCATGGGTTGGAAGACCTCCTTCGAGGGACAAGGCGTGGTGATACAACAATCGGTTCATGCCGGTGACACCTTACGCAAAGGAAGTGTGATAACATTAAAATTAGGAAAACAATGAAAGTCAGCGAAATATTAGTCAACTGCAACCTTAAAGCCATCATAGGCGACAAAGACCTTGACATACAAAAGGTGAGTTTTGACTCCCGCAAGGTCGACGAAGGCACCATGTTCTTTGCCGTACGTGGTACCCAGGTTGACGGTCATGCTTATATCGACAAGGCCATCGAACTTGGCGCAAAAGCCATCGTATGCGAGACGATTCCCGAAGAACTCAAGGAAGGAGTGACCTACATACAAGTCGACAACAGCGCCTATGTGTTGGGCGTTGCAGCATCTAACTTCTATGGCAACCCATCAAAAGCATTAAAGCTCACAGGTGTAACGGGGACAAACGGCAAGACCACCATCGCTACCCTGCTCTATCGCCTCTTCACCGATGCTGGATATGCTTGCGGACTTCTCTCCACAATCGAGAATATCATCGACCACGACATAGTTCCATCAACACATACCACCCCTGACCCCATCGAGCTGAATGCCCTGCTGCGTCAGATGGTTGACAGAGGTTGTGAATACGCCTTCATGGAAGTCAGCTCTCATGCTGTCGACCAGGACCGTATCGCAGGTCTCCAGTTCGCCGGCGGAATCTTCACAAATCTGACCCACGACCATCTCGACTACCACAAGACCATGGCTAATTACCGTGATGCAAAGAAGAAGTTCTTCGATAACCTGCCGGAAAAAGCTTTTGCCTTGACAAACCTCGACGATAAGAACGGAGCCGTGATGCTGCAAAACACACGAGCCAAGCGTCTGAGCTATGCTCTGAAACACGATGCCGACTTTAAGGGTAAGGTATTAGAAAGCCATTTCGATGGCATGCTGATGAAAGTCAACGGCACTGAGCTTTACACACGACTGGTAGGAGGTTTCAATGCAAGCAACGTCCTTGCCATCTATGGAGCCGCTACGGCGTTGGGATTCGACCCGGATGAGCTGTTGGTTGAAATCAGCAAGCTGAAAGGAGCTAACGGTCGTTTCGACATGGTGTACAGCGAGTGCGGCATCATCGGAATCGTCGACTATGCACACACGCCAGATGCATTAGAGAATGTGTTGAAGACCATCAACGAAGTGCGCTGCCACAAAGAGACCCTCATCACCGTAGTGGGATGTGGAGGCAATCGCGACACCACCAAGAGACCGGAGATGGCAGCTGTTGCCACACAATATAGCGACAAGGTGATTCTCACCAGCGATAATCCACGCGATGAAGAGCCAGAAGAAATCATCCGTCAGATGAAGGAAGGCCTCGACGAACAGGGACGCCACAAGACGCTCTCCATCACCGACCGTCACGAAGCCATCCGCACGGCTGTAGCACTTGCCAACGCAGGCGACATCGTGTTGTTGGCTGGAAAGGGACACGAAGACTATCAAATCATCAAAGGAATCAAACGTCATTTCGACGATAAAGAAGAACTGTCAAAAGCAATGGAGGAGAAATAAACGATGTTTTACTATCTGTTTTCATATCTTGAAAAATGCGATTTCCCTGGAGCAGGGGTGTTTACCTTTGTCAGCTTCCGCGCTGTCACTGCAACCATCTTAGGTCTGCTCATCTCCATGCTGTTCGGAAAGTTCTTCATCCGAAAGATGAAGGAAAAGAATATCGAAGAGACCCAGCGCGACGAGAAAATCGACCCATTCAATGTGGCCAAGAAAGGTGTCCCTACCATGGGAGGCATCATCATCATCGTTGCCACTCTCCTGCCCTGCTTACTCATCAGTAAGCTGCACAACATATACATGATTCTGATGATTATCACGACCCTCATCCTTGGAGCCATCGGATTTGCCGACGACTATATCAAGACCTTCAAAAAGAACAAGGAAGGCATCAACGGATGGGTCAAAATCGCAGGACAAGTAGCATTGGGACTGATTGTAGGTCTCACCTTACGTTTCAGCCCCGAAGTCAAGATGAACGAAAAAGTTGAGCTGAGAATCGAGGACAACAAAGAAGTCGTCTATAAAAGTCCAGATGTAAAATCCACTCGCACCACGATTCCTTTCTTAAAGAATCACAACCTGAACTATGCCAATCTGTTCAGATGGGCTGGTGATAAATGGATGTATATCCTTGGATGGGCATTCTTCGTACTGATAACCGTATTTGCCGTAGCAGCCGTTTCCAATGGTTCCAACCTGAACGATGGAATGGATGGCATGTCGGCCGGCAACACCGCCATCATGGCGATAACGATAGGCATCCTGGCCTATATCTCGAGTAATGCTGTCACGGCAAGCCACCTCGACGTGATGTTCATCCCAGGAAGTGAAGAGCTCGTCGTCTTCCTCGGGGCCTTTGTCGGTTCACTGTTGGGCTACCTCTGGTATAACTCCTTCCCAGCACAAATCTTCATGGGAGATACCGGAAGTCTGACCATCGGAGGCATTATCGCCGTCGCCGCAGTCATCATTCACAAGGAACTGCTGCTTCCTTTGGTATGCGGAGTATTCCTTTACGAGAGTCTCTCCGTCATCCTGCAAAGGACCTATTATAAGATTGGAAAGAAGAAAGGGGTTCACCAAAGACTGTGGAAACGCACCCCGGTTCACGACCACTATCGCACCTCCCTCGAATATATCGAGAAGGTAGACCCAGGCTGCACAGTACGTTACAAAGGTCAGAAAGACTTACACCATGAAGTGAAGATTACCATACGCTTCTGGATTATCAGCATCCTGCTTGCCGCACTGACCATTCTCACCCTGAAGATTCGATAAATAGAAGAAAATAAAATAAACATATAGAAATGAATAACTTATTAGAAGAAATGACTTGCATCCGACAGCATCGAGGAGAGAACATGGCCTCTAACATCGCGTCGAAGTATCTGGAACTCCGCAAAGAGAACATCAAGCAGAGCATGGGAGGTCTGGAGAGCATAGGACATCGTCAGCAGTATGTCGACTGTGTTGAGGGCGTGATGTATTACGATGATTCGAAGGCAGAGAACATCAATGCCACATGGTTCACGTTCGAGAACATCGTCAACCCTGTCATCTGGATTGTCGGCGGCACAAGTCACACCAACTACAGCGAACTGATTAACACTGTAAAGAAAAAAGTCAGAGCCATCATCAGTCTCGGCTCGGAGCAAGAGAACATTGAGATGACTTTTCACGGCAGTGTGAAGGAGATTTTCGCTGCCTCGAACATCGAAGAGGCCGTCTACATGGCATCCGTCATCGCACAGGAGAACGACATGGTTCTGTTCTCACCTGCAAGCAAAGATGCAGAAATGAGCTTTGAAGAGAGAGGCGAATGTTTCGTTGAAGAAGTACAGAAGATTAGCGGAAAAGCATAGTCAAATAAATGGGCAAAAACAAGAACATATTACAAGGCGACAAAGTCATTTGGATGGTGGTACTTTTATTGGGTGTCATCTCATTGCTGGCAGTGTATAGTGCAACCAGTTCGGAAGCACATGTCAAGATAGGAGCTTACAACGAGAAGGTCCTTCTGAAGCATGCTGGTACTCTGTTAGCAGGATATGTCGCCATGTTCATTGCCTCAAGGCATAATTACCGGCATTTCTCGAGAGGCATCGAATTGATTATGTTGGTAGGCATTGTCTTGTTAACCTTTACACTCATCTTTGGCAGCCGCATCAACGGAGCCAACCGTACCTTCATGGGCTTCCAGACCAGCGAAGCGGTCAAGATTATCCTCATCGTCTACCTGGCGAAATATATTGTGGTACTCAACAATAAGATACAAAACGGTGAGGACTATTCCTTTAAGGAGATTTTCGTGCCAGTGGTATTGCCGATATTCTTTGCGGTAGGTTTGATTTTCCCAGAGAACCTGTCAACAGCAGCTATGTTGTTTGTCGTTTCCCTCGTGATGCTTTTCATCGGACAGTTCAAATTCAAATACATCCTTCTGATTGTCGCCATCGCGATTGCCGGAGCAAGCATGTACATTCTGTCAAACAAGGTGGTTGCCGACTATCGGCAAAAGAGATACGCAGAGGTCGTCGAACTGGCATTACAACATCCTGAAGACGCGAAGTTACAGGAGAAGGCAAGCAAGAAACCTCGTGTCAGTCGTGTTGAGACCTGGAAGAGAAGATTTGGGATTGGCGCAGAGGACGAACTTGAAGAGGGGCAGACTGAAGGTAAGACCGTACAGGCTAAACAGGAAAAGGATAAACTGTACATCGACGACCATAATGCCCAGAAGATTTATGCCAAGATTGCTATTGCCAGAGGAGGTCTTGTAGGCAAAGGCTCCGGGAAGAGCACCCAGCGCAACTTCCTGCCACAGCCATTCTCTGACTGTATCTATGCTATTATCATCGAAGAATACGGCATCATCGGAGGTGTCTTCGTGATGTTACTATATATCATCTTGCTGACAAGAGCGGTGAAAATCATGAAAGACCGCACCCTCAGTTTCGGTGCATTGATGGCCTTTGGAATCACCTTCATACTCTTCGTTCAGGCGATGATTAACATGGGAGTGTCCACGGGTTTTCTGCCTGTGACGGGACAGCAACTTCCATTCATCAGTCGTGGTGGTTCAGCCATGTTAGTGACAGGATGGGCATTTGGTATGATTATCAGTGTGACACGTGACATGAACAAGGATACTGAAAAGACAATAGAAACGAATGAAGAAATCAACCTTGTAGAAGAACAAAACACAACCGCAGAATAAATAAAGGAAAGGAGAATAAAATGAAATTCGTCATCAGTGGTGGAGGCACCGGGGGTCATATCTTCCCCGCAATAGCAATAGCCGACGCGTTGAAACAGCGTTGTCCCGAAGCAGAGATTCTGTTTATCGGAGCACAAGGCAGGATGGAGATGGACCGAGTTCCGAAGGCAGGATATCCCATCGAAGGTTTGTGGATTAGTGGCCTCACAAAAGATTGGTCCGTGTTCACATTGCCCTTCAAGCTCATCAGCAGCTTGAAAAAGGCCAAGGAAATCCTGAAGAACTTCCAGCCTGATGCAGTCATTGGTGTGGGTGGTTTTGCCAGTGGTCCAACCTTAAAGGCCGCCAACTGGCTCGGCATTCCCACCATCATTCAGGAGCAGAACTCCTATCCTGGAAAGACCAACCGTAATGTGGGCAAGAAGGCAAAGGCAATATGTGTTGCCTACAACGGATTAGACCGTTGGTTCCCTGAGATGAAGTTACACTTCACGGGCAATCCATTACGAGCCAATATCAGTGGCGACTGTAATCGTGAAGAAGCTGCCGCATATTTCGGCGTTGACCCATCCAAACCTGTGGTCCTGCTCGTCGGTGGCAGTCAAGGCGCCTTAGGTATCAACAGAGGCATCTCAGCTCAGATTGAGAAATTCAAAGACAGCGATATGCAACTCATCTGGCAGACGGGCAAATTCTATTATGAGGAAGCCGTCAAAGAAGTCAAGGAAAAACATCTCGAAGAAAAGGTGAAGCCAACGCTATTCATCGACAGGATGGACCTTGCCTACTCTGTTGCCGACGTCGTCATCTCACGTGCCGGAGCCATGTCAATCTCCGAACTCGCTCTCGTGAAAAAGCCCGTCATCTTCGTCCCACTGCCAACAGCAGCCGAAGACCACCAGACGAAGAACGCTCAGCAGCTTGTGGATGCAGGTGCAGCCCTCATGGTCAAGAACGACGAGACCGAGTTGGTTCTCATCCCGAAGCTGCAGGAACTGCTTCGTGATACCGCCCGTCAAGAATCTATGAAAAAGAATATTGCAACTTTCGCACGTCCCAATGCCGCTAAGGATATTGTTGACGTCATACTGAAATCAATAGAACAATAATGAATAACAAGGGACAACATACGATTTATTTCTTAGGCATTGGAGGCATTGGGATGAGTGCTCTGGCTCGTTATTATAGGAGTCAGGGAGTGGTTGTTGCCGGATATGACCGTACTGTATCCCCATTAACACAAGAATTGGAACGTGAGGGCATGGCAATCCATTATGAAGACAATCCAAAACTATTGCCTGCCCTCATTGACAATGTCATATATACGCCTGCTGTTCCGTCAGACTTAGCCGAGATGGAGGAGATTCGTCGTCGCGGCATTCCTATGATGAAACGTTCTCAAGCCTTAGGTCAGATTAGTCGTGAACATTTCTGCATCGCAGTAGCTGGCACGCATGGCAAGACCACCACGACAGCGATGGTAGCTCATATCCTGAGGGAGACCGGGGTTGACATGACGGCGTTCATAGGAGGCATCGCCAACAACTTTGGCAGCAATTTACATATCGGCAACAGCAAAGAGGCCGTCTTGGTAGCCGAAGCCGATGAATACGACCGTTCCTTCTTACAGCTTGACCCTGACCTGAGCATCATCAATGCCATCGACGATGACCATTTGGATATCTACGGAGACCACGCCCATCTAGAAGAAGGCTTCGAGGCCTTTGCTAACCTTACGCACCGCAGGGTGTTGGTGAGAGAAGGACTTCCTATCCACGGCGACAAGGTGCGTTACTTTGGCTTTGGTGAGGATGCCGACGTACGTATCACAGAGGTAAGTCAGCAAGAAGGAGAAAGCGATTTCATCGTCGTAGTAGAGGGCGGAAATGCTGAACTTACTGAGAGCTACGAGATACCCGTTCATCTGCCTTTGGCAGGAACCCATAACATACTGAATGCGACCGCTGCTATAGCTGTCGTGTTAGAACTTGGGCTATCGGGGGAGGAAGCTGCTAAAGCTTTAGCATCCTTCCGTGGCGTGAAACGTCGTTTCGACGTGCGCATCAAAGATGCTAATCATTGTTATATCGATGATTATGCACATCATCCAGAAGAAATAAAATCGTGTTTGTCGGCCATCAGAGCGTCGTTCCCCACAAGGAAAATCACGCTCGTCTTCCAGCCACATCTATTCACTCGTACACGCGATTTCATGGAGGACTTTGCCAGAAGTCTGGCGATGGCCGACGACTTGATTTTACTTGACATCTACCCTGCGAGAGAATTACCTATTGAGGGAATTACCTCCCAGGTACTCCTTGAAAAAGTGGCTCTTGACCAGAAATGCCTTTGCAGCAAAGAAGGTCTTCTTGAGCTTCTCGACACGAAGCGACCAGAACTATTGGTCACGATGGGTGCCGGTGATATTGACCGTTTTGTTGAACCTCTTGAAATGATGATCCAAACATGGTGAAGAAAATCTTAAGCATAGTATTGTGGGTCCTCTCAGGAGC
>X415_White_Rhinoceros__coassemble_262_pt1 | contig 13317 bp, 9 predicted proteins | sample X415_White_Rhinoceros__metabat2_low_PE_005 | metagenome-assembled genome bin X415_White_Rhinoceros
CTGCGTAACGTCATCCGTCGCTGCGTCCTCTTCGCTGAAGGCGATATCATCGAGGCTGAAGACCTGCCTGACTATCAACAAATTCCTGTGAAGTCTAATGCCCCAACAGACGATGACTTCGCCCTGAAACCCGGTAACGAGAAAGAACAAATCCTCGCTGCCCTCGCTAAAGCTCGTGGTAACAAAACCATCGCCGCTCGCCTCCTGCAAGTCGACCGTAAGACTCTCTACAATAAGATGCACCAATTAGGTATCGACCTGTAATCCTACTCAATACCGTATTTCTCTGACAAGGTCTCCAAAATCTTGTCAGCTTCACTCATGAACTCCAGCGATGCTTCTTTCCATTCTGGATAGTCTTCCATTGTCTTGCTCTTACCCCGCATCTCATTCATTTTTGAGAGGAATAAAATGCAATTATTGTATTCTAATTGCTTAAACATTGGGAGCATCTTGTGACATAAGGCCTGCATCCCAGAGAAGTTATCCTCTTCAAGTAAGTCATTCATCGAAACCAAATCATTGGCAGTGGATTGAACAAAGACTGTCAAGATTCCTTGAATGGCCTCCGTGTCATTGTCCATCATAGAACACAGCATAGGAAAGTCTTCCTGGAAAGGACAGGATTCTGCCTCTTTGCCAGCATCAGAACGGTCGACAGGACATCCAAAGAGTTCCTTTAAGTCATCAATGCGGAAAGGCTTGCGCAGGAAACCATCAAAGCCTTCTTGCTGCGCCTTCTCCTCATTGTATTCGGTACGGGCCGTCATGAGATAAACAGGCATGCTCGACGACTTTTCTTTGAAAATCTTCAGAATGTCGTTGCCACTCACAGCTCCCATCTCCCTGTCGGTAAGAATGGCATCAATGGAATCGGCCTGCTCCAACGCCTCGTTGAGGTCGTCCTTTGATTGACATATCATCACCTGATGCCCAATTTTACTAATCATATTGCTTATGACAGTCAGCAAAGTACTATCGTCATCGATGACAAGAATGGTCTTCATCTCTGAAGTGGGACCAATGACTGGGCGACTGTTTGACATTTGTTCGGAAGGATTAGGTCCCATATTTTCCTCCTCGGTTACTTGTTGCTCCGCCTGCCATTGTGCTGGCAAGGTGACCGTGAAGGTGCTGCCTTCACCTAAGGTGGACTTGACACTGATGTCTCCTCCAAGCAGCTCTACGAGACCCTTAACTACTGAAAGTCCATATCCGTTGCCCTCAGTCTTCGTGTCAATACGTATAAACGGCTTGAAAACATCGTCGACTTTCTCCGGCGCAATGCCTATGCCCGTGTCGTGAACACTAAATTGAATCTGCTCTTGGGTATGACTGACCACTAAATCTACCTGCCCCTCAAGAGTGTATTTGATAGCGTTGGAGATGAGGTTGCTGAGAATCTGCTTTATCTTCAAACGGTCGGAACAAATGACTAGATGTGAATCGAGGTCGTGCTGGTAGTTGAATATCAACTTCTTCTGTCGTGCGATGCTCTCAAACATTGTAGCAGTCTCATCACAAAGCGACAAGAGGTTAAAAGGCTGATTTTCAGCGGTCAGCTTTCCTTGCTCAAGACTAGAGAAGTCGAGTAAATCGTGAAGCAAATCCAAGATGTGATTGGCGGATTGATGGATGGCTTGGGCCTCGTTCTCGTTGTGCTGAGTGTCCATCAGCTCCAAGTTACCCATGATGGATGTTAATGGGGTCTTGATGTCGTGCGAAACCGAAAGCAGCATCTTGTGTCGACTTTCCATAGTCTCTTCGGTCTTCTTCTTGGCTTCTTCAGCGGCTTTGGTGGCACGATAACCTTTGTTGACATCACTGATGATAAGGATGACAAAGATGATGATGAGTATAAGGACAATGCTGGCAATGAGAGTCGAAGTCTTGATGTTCTCTTGCACGATTTCGTCACTCTTGGCGATTTCGGCTACTGATGCATTCAAGATATCATCGTTGAGCGAAAGAAGCAATTTGGAGAGCTGCTCCGAGAGTTTGTTGTCGTCGGCAATCAGTTCGGCAGTCTTGGCTTCGTAATCTTTCACCTGCTTTCTGTATTCTTCACGTGCTTTGTCGGTGAGAATCTTTAAGTCGTCAACGATATCTAAACTGTCGTGGGTCACCGTAAGAGCAGTGTCGATGGTCTGTGTGCTGACTTGCACGATGCTATCAGGCTCCGAAGGATTGAAGACCTCACCTAAACGCTGCCAGATATTCTTCCTGGGATTGGTACGGATAATCGTGTCATGCTGCGTCTTGGTCGTCACCGTGGTGGCATCGATTTGACGTGGTTGGTAGGCGTCTAACACGGCATCGATTTCGGCCATTGGATTGTAACCAGAGAACTGACTCGACAAGACATAGCTGATTTGTCCCTTGCGCTGGATGAGTTGAAGGATTTCTGCTATCTTGGCGTCATTGTCGTGATTGGGCAGTAAAGAAAGCAGCGTGTCGGCACAGCATTGAATCTCATTGGTCAGTTTCCCGAAATTTGAAAGCCTTCTGGGATTATCGGTAAATGCATATAAATTGGCTTCCGACTGGGCTTCATGAATCAGCTGAGTGAAACGGCTGCTCATATCTAAAGCCTGGCGCTGCTGGTCGATGTTGACACGCTGGTCGTGAATGTTGTCGCGCAGGTCGTAGACAAAATACAACATCGCACCGCAGAATGCGATGAGAAATAGGTTGACGACTACAATCTTCCAACTAGTCCTTTTTTCGAATGGCTTCTTCATGCGACGACAAAAATAGGAATATTTTTTCATTTCGTCGCATCTAATGAATCTGTTTTGAATTGTTTCAAAAAGCATCTAAAACTTCCATATCACCTCTCCTTTAAAGTCTATCTTCAGATTCCCTTCCGTGATATGAATGGGAATCCCATCCTGAAACAGAATCGTGCTGCCGATTTTTGCATAGATGCTGAGCTGGTCCAACATCTTATATCGCCCTAACAGATAGATACGCATCCCGTTCCCGTAGAGAGATGCAAGTCCGAACGCCCCTAATACGTCGCTCTCATAGGTGCTTATGCGACTGTCGTAATCGTCACTGCTGAAGAGGGCATAGAATAGAGTAACCGATAATGGACTGCCTTCAGGGTTGTATTTCATACTGTGACTGATACAGCCTCCATGACTCTTTCCACTTTCATCGGTGAGATAGGATACATATTCGACCTTGTCGCTGAAAATCATCCCCGGCGCAACCTGATAGCTGATGCCTGCATGAAAGGTGCTCCTTGTGTAGCATATCGGATAATGACTAAAGACTTGGTCGTTGGAACTGTTTTTCATCTTTTTCTTTGTCTTGACTCGCAGCTGTAGCTCTGCGGTCTTACTCATACTGTGGGTTAAAGTCATACAAGCATCATGACCCCAACTAGGGGTGTAGACCTGACTGGAGAGCCATTGTATCTGAAACAAGTCGTAGTAACCCGCCAAATCCCAATGGGGCAGGGGTGTAGCATGCAATCCCAAGTAGAGACCTTGTTCGCCTTGACGGCGACTGCTTTCTCCCATGCTTGCGTTGTACTGACACCAGTAATCTCTTGAATAATACCTGTAAGCCATACTGAAGTCTGCATAACCTGCTGGTCTCCAGGTTGCTCCTGCCAGACCTGCATAGGCCGCATTGCTACTGCGTGATAGCTCTCCATAAATGACTGTCTTATCTAGATTTAGAGAGAAATCAATGCCCATATTTGTCAACTGATTGCCTTTGAAATAATATTGGTTGTAAAGACTTTCCTCTGGATATAGATAAGCACTTAATTGATAGTGATAAAGCGTGTAGCCGATGAGAAGACGGTCGGTGCAATAAGCAAGATGTCCTCCGTAGAGCCTCTGCTGAATGGTGTTCCGTTTCTCCAATTCGTTGAGGCATCGATGATATCCCGTTTCCAATAAAGTGCTTACCTGTTCAACTTCACCTGCGGTGTCGACGACAGCTGCTGATGCGTCGATATGTCGCGATGAAAAGAACATAGTCAAGTAGATATCGCTGTATCGCAAGGTCGTGGCGATACCTCTAAAGAACTTTCCTTCGCCTGACGAGGCTTTGGGTTTGACCCCAGCACCTCGTTTCATTAAAGAACTGTTTGCAGTCGCTTTTCCCATGCTCATGCCTGACCACATTGTCAAGCCCTGCCCGAAACTTAGCTGATAATCTCCTAAAACAAAGTCTTTGATACATAGTTCCTTTTCTCGTGTTATCTTTCGTTTTAGTTTAATGTCTTTGACGTGAAGGAAGAACCCATATGAGTCAAAACCGCTTTGGGTATGATTCCGAATTCTTTGTTGGATTGTGTCGGAATAACGACTGAGTAAAAAAGGTTCGCCAGCGTCTTTCTCCATGGCGAGTCCACACCGAATAACATCGCCATATCGATAGCTGTATTTCACTTGCCATTTCCAAGGACTCCCTAGATAGTAGTTTCCAGGCTGGGCTAACAGTAGTGAATCGTCATCGGAATAATGACTCCCATCGTCCAATTTGCGACTGGTGTTCAGGGTGATTTGATGCCTCGACTTATTGACGATTTTCTTGATAGTGACAAGGTTTTGAAGACTGTCGCTGCTGCTCTGACCAATATAGATGATGGGTAGAAGCAACGAAAGGAGGGGAGGACTGAGTCCATCGACCATCGTGAGCTCTTCAGAAAAGAAGAAATCTCCAAAGCTTTTGCGGTATTGTTGAATCTGTTCTATTTGAACTTCATTGAGAATCCCCAAGTCACTTAACCTGTTTAGATTGTCACCATTGATGTTGACAGGGGTCTCCTGAAAATACTGATATTCTTCAAGAAGAGCCTCCATCTCGTTTTCATCGATTTCTTCTTCATCATTGTCGTAGAAAAACAATCTTATTGCATCCATATCAATCTCCTTAAAGAGACTGTCAGACTTACTTTGTCCATGTAAATCTGTCATGGCAAAGAGTATGGCTACGAGTATCATCCCTGTCAATCTGTTCATCGTAATCATTAGTATTTAGTCCGAGATGAAAACTATACTCATTTGTGTGGAGGCCCCAAGAAGAGGGTGCATCTGTGCTGCCACGTCAACGTGAATCTTGCGTAGGGTGTATCCGATGCCAAAGCAGAATAGATCGGGATGGAGCTTCATCCCGGCACGCAGTTGAATGCGGTCAAACAGCTGATATTCTAACCCGCTGTGGAATCCCAACCCTTCTTGATGACTGTCTTTCGCAAATTCGAGATATCCCTTAAACCCTTTGCAGAATCTGTATCCAATTCCTGTTTTTACTACCGTACTGAACGGATAAAAAATGTTGGATGATAACTGACTGGTCATGAGAGGGCTGTAAAGCAATGCTCCCAAGGAGAGACTTTCGTTGATGTCTGTCTGAATCCCCAAGGCACAGCATAAAGCAGAACGATGGGGATAGCTGTCCCCATAATTAAATAAGAGATAATCGGTCCTTAAACCCATTCGAAAATGAGGACCAAATTCACGGGCATAGACCAGACCAAATTGACTCTCGCTGTAGGCGTTTGAACCAAACTGATGGATTAAGATGCCCATCGTTCCAATTCGGTCCCACTGCATCCCAATCCCTGCTGACTTGTCACCTGTCTCCTTTAACATCCATCTGTTTTCATAATAGATGCCAGCTCCCCAATTCGTAATCTGGGTCAAACCGGCCGGATTGTTTTGCAAGGACCATATCCCTTCTTCGCATACCGATACTTCACCCATCGATGCACAACTGCCTCCCAACGGATGCGTAAATATCTGACCATATACCTTATTTATTAATAATATCAAAAATACTATGTTTTTGAGTCTTTTCATAGGGTTTATCTATGTCACAAAAATAGATTATTTAATCATAAAAATTACAAAAAATAACTGAAATATTATCAACAAAAATGTTGAAATATTAGGTCTTAATGTAGAAAGAGTGGTGATGGACGGTTCGTATTGAAGTTTTTATGGTGAAATCACGGAAGAATTTTTATCTTTGCAGACTAATACAAATCATATTCACGATTCATGACGTATCTCTTGGTAATAGTTGCTATAGCATTGGCACTCATAGGTTTAGTAGGTGCCATTGTGCCAGGAATAGCAGGTCCGCCATTCAGCTTCTTATCGCTCTTAGCCCTGTCGTTTGTGGAAGGAATCGACTATTCTAACTCATTTCTTGTTGTGATGGGCGTGATTGGTGCAATCATATTCGTCCTCGATTATGTTGTGCCAGTATGGGGAACGAAGAAGTTTGGTGGGACGAAGGCTGGTACTCGTGGCAGCACGATAGGTCTCATCCTTGGTTTGCTTATTACCATCATGTTCCCGATAGGTTTCATCGCTGTGCTGCTAGGACCTTTCATTGGAGCCTATCTTGGAGAGAAGAATGCGGGGACTGACGACCATAGTGCTTGGCGAGCTGCTTTTGGTTCCTTTATGGGTTTCCTTGCCGGGACATTTATCAAGATTGTCTATGCCGTGGTTTGTATCTTTTACATTATCAAAGATTTAATTGGGTTATTATGACAGAACTCAAACAGACTGCAAAACATATTCGTGCCTTAATCCTTACCTCGTTGACAGAGGCAGGCTCGGGGCATCTGGGTGGTTCACTCGATTTAGTGGATATCTTCACCGTTCTTTATTTTGGACATATGCGTCACGACCCGAAAAATCCGGAGTGGGAGGGACGTGATAAGTTGATTCTTTCTATAGGACATACGGCTCCAGTACTTTATGCGACATTGGCGGCGGCGGGGTATTTCCCAGAAGAAGAGATGATGACGCTACGTAAACTTGGCAGTCGTCTCCAAGGTCATCCAAGCTATGCCTTCCGTCTCCCAGGCGTGGAGTCCTGTTCTGGCTCGTTGGGTCAGGGCTTGGGCGTTGCATTGGGTATGGCATTATCCAATAAACTTGATGGGAAGGACAGTCGTGTCTTCTGCGTCATGGGCGATGGCGAACAACAAGAAGGCAGCGTGTGGGAAACTGCTATGGCTGCAGCGCAGCATAAGGCCGACCGACTCTGCGCCATCATTGATAGAAATCGACTGCATATTGATGGCACAACAGAGAACGTGATGGATATCGACCCGCTGAGCGACAAATGGAAGGCTTTTGGCTGGAATGTCATCGAGATTGACGGTCACGACATGGAGCAGATTAAGATGGCTCTTGAAAAGGCAGATAAGACCAAAGGGAAGCCTACCGTCATCATCGCCAATACCATTATGGGCAAAGGCGTTCCGTCTATCGAAAATAATAACCAATGGCACGGCAAGGTGCCATCAAAAGAACAACTACCTGAGTTCCTCCGTGAACTTGAGGCTTAATGTGAATTCCTCTATGAAATATATCAATAAAGGTGACAAGCCGACCAAGACTGGCTTTGGCGAGGGGGTACTCGAGGCTGCAAAGAACAATCCTAATGTCGTTGGTCTCGGAGCTGATATTACGACTTCTGTAGGCATGAATTTCTTTCGAGATGCCTACCCGGAGCGTTTTTTCTCCATGGGTATTGCGGAACAAGATGCAACGGCAGTGGCTGCTGGTCTCGCTCTTAGTGGTAAGATTCCTGTATTCAGCACCTATGGTGTCTTTGCTGCTCATCGGGCTAACGACCAGATTCGTATCTCTATCTGTTACAACAATGTCCATGCTGTCATCGGCGGTGCCCATGGCGGTGTCTCAGTAGGTCCCGATGGTGCCACGCATCAGGCTCTTGAAGACCTTGCTGCGATGCGTGTGTTGCCGAATATGACTGTCATCTCGCCATGTGACGCTACTCAGGCTCGCATTGCAACACGCAAAGCCATTGAAGAGGTCCAAGGTCCAGTCTATATCCGTTTCGGTCGTGAGGCTGTCCCAGATTTCACCGAAGAGAATCAGGATTTTCAGATAGGTAAGGCTCAGGTACTTAATGAAGGAAATGATTTCACAATAGTGGCTACAGGTCATGAGGTGTGGGAATCACTCCTGGCTGCTAAAAACTTAGAGAAGATGGGCTTCACAGTCCGTGTCATCAATATGCACACCATCAAGCCTCTTGATGAAGAGGTCCTGCTGAAGGCTGCTTCGGAGACCCGTATGATTTTCACGGTCGAAGAGCATCAGATTGCTGGAGGCCTTGGAAGTGCTGTAGCTGAATTTCTCTCAGAACATCACCCCATCCGTGTCGTCCGTATTGGCATGAACGACAGCTTTGGAGAATCGGGTGGAGCTGCGGTTTTAATCCACAAATATGGTCTGGATGCTGCAGGCATCGTCAACAGAATATTAGAAGAAGAGGCATCGGAGGACCTTAGCGTATTCATCCCTAAGATGGATAAGCCATTCCCGACCTACCCAAAGAAGTTGTACGACTCAAAGACTCTTTATGATGGTTACGACTTCCACGATGAGTCGACATTCGAGACATGTTTCGATACCAGGGTATATAAGCATTATATCAGTTATGGTAAACAAAGGGGCAAGGATGTGCGAGAGACCTTAGCGCGTTCATTGCACGACCATTTCATCACCCGAGCCTTGTATCAACTTCTTGATAAATATGATGAGAAGATGGTTATCGGCATTATGGGCGGTCATGCTCGCCGTCGTGATGATGCTCAGTATCGTCAGATTGTCTACCTTAGCAAACGCCTCACCGAAAAGGGTCGCCTGATGGTCACAGGAGGAGGTCCTGGAGCCATGGAAGCTACCCATCTTGGTGCCTATATGGCAGGTCGCCCCGACTGCGAAGTGGAGGAGGCTCTCCAAATGTTGATTCCTTCGCCGACCTTCCAGGACCCAGGATGGCTCCGCCGTTCGTTTGAGGTCATGGAACGCTTCCCGCTTCAGTCGGAATACCGTAGCTTGGCCATCCCGACATGGTACTATGGACATGAGCCAACGGCTCCTTTTGCTACCGATATCGCCAAGTATTTCGATAACAGCGTACGTGAGGATGGTATCGTTACCGTCGCAAAAGGCGGCATTGTATACACCCCAGGCAGTGCTGGTACCATGCAGGAGATTTTCCAAGATGCAGGTCAAAACCACTACGAGAGCGTCGGTTACGCCAGTCCAATGGTCTTTATGGGCAAAGAATATTATACGAAGTACATGCCTGCGTATTCGATGCTCGACGACCTAAGCAAACGTGGTATCTTTAAGAATATGATTCTCACTATCTCCGACGACAACGACGAAATCATCGCCGCCCTCGAGAAGTTTCATGAAAGTTCTGAGTCCTAACAGACTTTGTGTCCTCAACCTGAACCCCCAACACACTCTTCCCGCCGCAGTTACCTACTCAGGTCTTTCAAATCGGTCGCCCGTGGCCTCGATGACACGCTTTTTCCATGCATCCGGGTATCCTGGCTGTTGAGGACGTGCTGGATATCCCCATTCGTTACGCTTGAAGATGCCATCCTCTTCGACCTTGATGTTGCTGTCTAAATACTTTACTAATAGATAGTTATCGAGCTCTTTCCAACGTGCTACCGTGTTGTGACCAGCCTTGTTTGAGAAGTCAGTAAGATATACGATGGCTTCATTAGGATTCTCTTCATACAGGTTGAGAGCCTGACTATCGGCATACTTCACCTGCTCTTGGTAACTGGTTTCCAGACCCTTTTGAACCTTCTGAATGTCGCCAATGACTCGGTTGTAGAACAGATATTTGAAATGTGCCAATCGGTTGAAAACCCAGAAAGCGGAGTTGTCGCTGTATGTCAGCATGTCACCATTACCTTGACGATATTCAATCGGGACTTCCTTGATGGAACAATAGAAAGGTGTGTAAACCGTCGAGTTCGTGTCGTCCACACCAAACCATATGATGCCCCCGATGGCATTGGGCAGCCAACTGCGACATTGGGCGATGAACGAAAACCCCGTCTGAACTACCTCAATGCTGCGCTCGTTGAAATATTTTCCTCCTTCATATTCCCAATACAAAGGGTTACAACGTAAAGGATTCCCGAAATCTCCTGCACCAGGATCCATGGTCTTGTCCAATTCAGTACCCTGATAATGGTTGCGCTGAAAACTCATCATATCATCCAAAGTGATTTTGCGGTTGGGCTTCACATACAATGGCATACGCTCATGCGTCAAATCCTTGCCTGTGACATAATCCCAATATTGTTCCATGCCATCACATACCTCGTTGAACATAGTCCATACACGAAGGTCGCAGATTCTTGCAGCACTGAAGTCAACAGGCGCATAGGCATCGCAAAAATTAAACTCTGCATCCTTGCCACTGAAAAATCCCTTCCTTCTTGCAAAGTCAATGATATCATGTTTATAGATAACTTCTATATCTTTATTGTATAATTTTTTCCAATCTTTATCTGTGATGCTTTTTTTGCCATCACGTAGAGGGAAGGTGGTGATGCGTGCGGCGTTAGCGTGACCTGAGACATAGCCGTCGGGAATACGGATGGCGACCCATACTGCGCCTTTGTCGGCATTGATGGTGTCACCTGCTTTATTGGTCGTGGGAGTATAGCCTTTGGGCATGATTTCCATGTACCATACCTCGTTAGCGTCGCTGATAGAGAACGACTCGCCATCGGAACCATAGCCGTATTCTTCGACAAGGTCGGCCATGACTTTGATGGCTTCACGTGCCGAGGTGCTGCGTTCGAGGGCGATGAACATAAGACTGCCGTAGTCGACGATAGCGGTAGGGTCCATCAGACCTTCACGACCTCCGAAGGTTGTCTCACCCATCGAGACTTGGTTCTCATTTATGTAACCTACTACTTGGAATGTGTGTGCGGGTTGAGGGACTGAACCTCTTGGCTTGTTGCTTCCACGGTCGTAACAGACTCGCATGCTTCCTTCTGGCCAGTCGGCTGCAGGAGTGAAGTAAAGTTCACCGTATCGTATATGAGAATCAGCACAATAACTGATGAATGTGGAACCATCTGCGGAGGCTCCTTTGGTGATGAGAAAGTTGGTGCAGGCCATGACCTGGGCTGCGATGACAAGCAGAAGAACTGTCAAGAGGTTTCGTTGAATATTCATATTGCATTGAGATTTTGTGCAAAATTAGTAAAAAAGATATACCTTTGCCTTCGTTATTGCAATAATGAATTCATGAAGTCATCCATACCATTAGCGGAACGTCTACGACCTTCTTCATTGGACGATTATATTGGACAGAAGCATATCATTGGAGAAAATGCTGTTCTGCGTCGTGCCATAGAGAGTGGCCGTGTTCCTTCATTGATTTTTTGGGGACCACCAGGAGTGGGTAAGACGACCCTGGCCTATATCATCTCAAAACAGGTGAAACGCAGCTTCTTTCAACTCAGTGCGGTCAACAGTGGCGTTAAAGAGGTGCGTGAGGTGATTGACAAGGCTCGTATGTTGCCAGAGGCTCCTATCTTGTTTATCGATGAAATACATCGTTTTAGCAAGTCTCAGCAGGACTCTCTTCTCGGAGCGGTGGAGAAAGGCCTTGTCACCCTTATTGGCGCGACGACGGAGAACCCTTCTTTTGAGGTGATTTCTCCTTTGCTTTCGCGTTGTCAGGTCTATGTGCTGAAATCTCTTGAGAAAGATGACCTTCAGATTCTGCTCGACAAGGCGGTGAAAGTCCTGGAAGAAGATTTCGGTAAGACCATCACGATTCAGGAGCCAGAAGCTTTGATGAAGATTAGCGGTGGCGATGGACGAAAGCTTTTGAATGCTGTCGACCTTGTGGTGACGTCGCTTGACGACATGACTCCAGAGGCTAAGACACTCGTCGTTACTAACGATTTTACTACGGATTGCATTCAGAATAACTTGGTGAAATACGATAAGTTAGGGGAGATGCATTACGATATCATCTCTGCTTTCATCAAGTCGATGCGTGGCTCTGACCCCAATGCGGCCTTGTATTATCTGGCCAGGATGATTGAGGCAGGGGAGGACCCGCTTTTCATTGCACGACGGATGCTTATCCTTGCCTCGGAAGATATTGGCAACGCAAATCCCAATGCCTTGCTGCTTGCAAACACCTGTTTTGATGCTGTAAATAAGATAGGATGGCCCGAAAGTCGTATCATCCTTTCTCAGACGGTCACATATCTGGCCTCATCCCCAAAGAGCAATGCCGCAGTGGTGGCTATCGATAAGGCACAAGACCTCGTCCGCAAGACGGGCGACCTGCCAGTACCTCTGCATCTGCGTAATGCTCCTACCAAACTGATGAAAGATTTAGGCTATCACGATGGCTATCAATATGCGCATGCCTATGCGGGTAACTTCGTTGAACAGGAATTTCTTCCCGATGAAATATCAGGCATCTGTCTCTATGAACCCCAAGATAACCCTCGTGAGAACGACTTGAGAAGAAATCTCCATGAGAAATGGAAAGGAAAATATGGGTATTGAACTATGGAATCAGAATCACAACAACTAAGTCTCTGGAATACTATCCTCGCTAAAAGCGTGCAACTGCCTTTCGTAAAGGTCGATAGAGAAGCTTTTCTCAGCAAGGAACTGTCGAAGTTCTGTACCCCTATGGAAGTGATGCAGGCTCTCGATGAAGGTCCTCTTATGATATTGAATAAGAAGGAGATAGATAAACTTGCCAATCAATGTATTAGTTACCATCTGACCATGGTATGCGGCACATCTGCTCTGATGGGCTTGCCAGGTGGGTGGTGGATGGCTGGTACTATTCCTACTGATATCACTCAGTTTTATGGACATATCCTGTCGCTGATGCAGAAACTTATCTACCTGTATGGCTGGCCATCTTTGACGGATGTCAACAATCAACTCGACGATGAGTCACTGAATATCATGACCCTTTTTGTCGGTGCCATGATGGGCAATAAAGTCGCCGTTGAAGCTCTTACAAAAGTAGTCACCCAGGCATCGAAAGGTGCAGGCATCAAAATCTCCGAGACTGTCTTGGCACAATATACCATCAAAATCGCTCAATGGATTGGGGTGAATATGACCAAGGAGGGCTTCGCCAAAGGAGTAGGGAAGGTGCTGCCTTTAGTAGGGGCTCCTATCTCTGCTACTATCACGTATTATACTTTCCGTCCTATGGCACGACGACTCAAAAAACATCTGGATGAACTCTACGACATGGGAATGGAACATAAACGTAATTCGCAATCGAAATAAGCATGGTAGATACTGCTCTTTAAAACCTATTTAATGAAATTATCTTACTGATTATTAGATAAATAAAGATATTAGAAAAAAATATTGAAAAAAATGCTTGCAGGGAAATAAAAAAGCAGTACCTTTGCAGCGTCAAATGACAATGGACTAGTAGCTCAATTGGATAGAGTCCCTGACTACGGATCAGGCGGTTGTGGGT
>X415_White_Rhinoceros__coassemble_274_pt1 | contig 13114 bp, 12 predicted proteins | sample X415_White_Rhinoceros__metabat2_low_PE_005 | metagenome-assembled genome bin X415_White_Rhinoceros
TTATTTTACTATCAGTTAAATCTTTAGCTGAGACCTCCCTATTCCGAAACCTTGCTAAAAGCTAATAGCTTCAACAACAAGGATTTCCTCCATATTTCTGGGAATTTCCTTTATATTTCCTGACATCGCCGAAGGCGATTTTTTCCTTCCACGAAGAAACGACATTAGCTACGTTGAAATGCAAAGGAATAAGTTTAGAATTCCGACATGCTATCCCCTAAGATAACGACTTTCATGCCCACAAAGGCGTAGTTGGCCTTGAGGGTGTCGAGGTCAGCGTTGAGGAGACGGATGCAGCCCTCACTGCCACGACCTGGGACAGAGCTTTCGTTGTTGGTGCTACCATGGATGCCGATACCAGAGAATCCTGGAGTCTTGAGGCGCATGAACCAGTTACCATAGGCAAGGATGCTGCCACGACCGTCACCAAAGTCATGGACCCAATCGGAAGCGGGCGTGATTTGCGTGATTTTAAACGGATTCTCAAAGGTGCATTCTGGAGTCTTCATGTCACCCGTCTTCGTCTTCTGTCCAAGGTTCTTACCCACACAGACAGGGTAACGAGCCAAGATGACGGTGTCGCCCATCTGACACTCATACACGCTGAGGTTGAGTTCGGGCTTGTCGATGACGATAAAACAACTGTCGCGGTTCATCAGCTCTCCAAATACGAGAGGCTGCTCCACAGGGATGGTATCGGTCGCAACAGAGACTGTTTCTGCTGTATTGCTGGCTTTGCTTCCGCATGAAGCCAGAAGAATAAGGGCAAGGATGGGGAGGATTAGGGTTTTCATTTATTTACCATTGGCCATTGGCCATTAACTATTGTATTTTACAAGTTATTATCTTTTTCTATCAGTTTTGGTCATTAACCATTTAACATTTATCCTGAGACCATGAACACACGGGAATCCTTCCACTTGGAGTGACGAATCATCTCGTTGGTGAAGTGCGTACGCGTTGGGAAGTTATCGAGAAGTTCTTTTGCCTTGTCGTATTGACGGAGTTCTCGATAAATCTCAGGCAGTTCAAGGTCAATCTTTTCTTCAGGATGTTTTTCCAGAAGCGCGAGAAGTCGCTGAAGGTTCTCATTGAAATCGTTGAGGTTCTTCAAGAAGAGACGTTCTCCTTCAAGCATCATCTTACGATATGCCGACCACACACCATAACTCATGAAACCATTCAACAGATATTTAGGACTGATATAATGGAAGTTACGATGAAGGTCATTGTAAGCCCACCAGAGGAGACGACGGAGATAGATTTCGTTTTTTGGTTCGTAGTAACTCTTTTTCAGGAAAGTCTGATAGTGCCGGATAAGGGCAAGCTTTCCTTTGTTGTTGGAGAAAGAGACCCCATAGAAACGCCAGGTGTTCCACGAATAGATATCAGCCTGTGGCTTGACAGTGGTGATAAAGGGCTACGCAGGTTCTTCTACCCAGAAGGTATGAGCACAGGAAGGACAAATCACCATCTTCTGTCGCGTAGTGATATAGTTGTCGTAAAGCACCTTGCCGTCGGAGTAGAGGATAGCTTCGTTGACAAGTTCGGACTTGAGGTTACGACCTTCAATCCAAGCGTGGCAGTGTGGACATTGGAAGTAATATGGGTCAAATTTTAGCATATTATTATTCTATTATTTTCTTCCGAAGTCAGCGGGGATTTCGCCCCATATCTCTGTTTTCCATTTGAGGATAGGGACATCGATGGTATTGTTGGCGAGCCAGGTCTCGGCTCGCTGAATGAGTTCGAAGAGCACTTGATTTTTAGCATCGGGCTGCAGCTTCGTGTTGCAGTGTTTTTGGCGCACCCATTTTTGGGCATTGACGGAGTCGCTATAGATGGGATAATGGAGGTTGTATTTCTTTTGATAAGACAGGGCGTGGACGATGGCTAAGAATTCCCCTATGTTGTTAGTCCCATGTTCATAGACGGGACTGGTATAGAGTTCGGTCTTGGTCTCTACAAACACCATCTTATATTCCATCTTTCCTGGGTTACCGGAGCAAGCCGCATCGACGGCGATAGACTGTGTGATGGGTTGCTCAGCGGGATTTGTTGCAGCGATGTCAAGAGTCAGAGGTTTGCTGTCAGCCTGCATTGCCGAAGGACCTTTTTCGAAGGCAGCTTGAGCAGATGGGTAGTCGGGATAGCCTTTATAGAGGGCTCCTGCAAAGCCTTCTATCTCGACTTTACAGGAGTCCCAGCTATTATAGATGCCTGGGGTTTTACCTTTCCAGACTACGTAATACTTATTCTTCGGCATAGACGGGCATCTTAGCGATTAGATTAGAAACCTAATGAGATGTCGAGACCGAGGGCGGTCTTGACAAGGTCGCTATCAGGTCCGACGAAGTTAGGCTGAGCGATGGCTTCTTTGAGAGGTACGGCAACTACATTAGGGTGATGGTAGGCAACCATCTGACCGAATTGTTTGTTGAGTACCATCTCGAAGGCCTTGACACCAAATTCAGCTGACAGCACGCGGTCGTAGGCCATCGGGATGCCGCCTCTTTGGAGGTGACCGAGGATGGTCTCACGCATATCGTGTTGGAAGCCTGCGGCTTTAAGCTGTTCGATGAGGGCATGGCCAATGCCACCGAGTTTTTTGTTCTCGTAGCCGACTTCGTTGCTGATTTCGTAAATCTGCTGACCGTCCTTTGGACGAGCTCCTTCGGAGGCCACCACGACAGCGAATCCACGGTCGTGGTTGAAACGCTGTTCAAGGCGTTCCTTGACGACGTTGATGTCGTAAGGGAACTCTGGGAGGAGGCAGACCTCAGCACCGCCTGCGATGGCAGAATGAAGGGCAATCCAACCTGCATCGCGGCCCATGACTTCGAGGATGAAGACTCTGTTATGGGATGCAGCGGTGGTGACGAGCTTATCGACAGCCTCGGTAGCGATTTGCACAGCGGTCTGGAATCCGAAGGTGCATTCCGTCGACGAGAGGTCGTTGTCGATAGTCTTTGGCACACCGATGATATTCAGACCCTTTTCGTAGAGTTTCTGGGAGATACGTTGTGAGCCATCGCCACCGATATTGATGACGGCGTCGATGCCCATATATTGCAGTTTACGCAGCATCTCGTCGGAGCGGTCGACAGTAGACCAGGTGCCGTCGGCGTTTTTGATAGGCCAGCTGAACGGGCCGCCTTTGTTAGTAGTTTCGAGGATGGTGCCGCCTTGGAAGTGTATTCCGCGGACCACCTCAGGGGTGAGACGCACCACTTCGGTCGGTTCCCAGAGGATACCGTTGAAAGCCTGGATGCTGCCGAGCACTTCCCAGTCTTTCTCCTGTGCAGCGCGTTTCACTATGGCGCGAATCACGGCATTTAAGCCAGGACAATCGCCGCCACCGGTGAGGACTAAGAGTCGTTTCATTTTTTGTTTAAGCTTGAATCATTTAACCACAGTCTTAATCTGCAACTCATCCAGCTGTTCCTGTGAGATAGCTGATGGAGAACCGCTCATGACGTCGCGACCAGCGTTGTTCTTCGGGAAAGCGATGAAGTCGCGGATGCTGTCGGCACCGCCGAAGAGTGAGCACAGACGGTCGAAACCGAAGGCGAGACCTGCATGAGGTGGTGCACCATACTCGAAGGCACCCATGAGGAAGCCGAACTGTTCCTGAGCCTTCTCGTCGGTAAAGCCGAGGGTATGGAACATCTTATTCTGGAGAGTACGATTGTGGATACGGATGGAACCGCCACCGACTTCGACGCCGTTCATGACGATGTCGTATGCATTGGCACGGATGTCACCCCACTTGGTAGAATCATCGAGGAGATATTCATCTTCAGGCTTAGGAGCGGTGAATGGGTGGTGCATAGCATAGAAACGCTGAGTCTCTTCGTCCCATTCGAGCAGTGGGAAGTCGATGACCCACAGAGGAGCGTATTTGTTCGGGTCGCGGAGTCCAAGCTGGTTACCCATCTCGAGACGGAGGGCGCAGAGCTGGACGCGGGTCTTCATGGCTTCACCGCAGAGGATGAGCATGAGGTCGCCAGGTTTAGAACCGAACTTGTCGGCGATGGCCTTGAGGTCTTCTGGGGTGAAGAACTTGTCGACGGATGACTTGAAGGAACCATCGGTGTTGTATTTGATATATACCATACCGCCTGCGCCTACTTGAGGACGTTTGACGAACTCAGTGAGAGCGTCGAGTTGCTTACGGGTATATTCTGAGCAGCCGAGACAGTTGATACCTACAACAAGGTCGGCATTGTCGAAGAGACCGAAGCCGTGACCTTTGGCGACGTCGTTGAGTTCGACGAAGCGCATGTCGAAACGGATATCAGGCTTGTCGGAGCCGTAGTATTTCATGGCATCGTGCCAGGTCATACGTGGGAACTGACCGAATTCGAGACCTTTCATCTCTTTGAAGAGATGTTTGGCGAGACCTTCAAACATATTGAGGACATCCTCTTGTTCGACGAACGACATCTCGCAGTCGATTTGGGTGAACTCTGGCTGACGGTCAGCGCGGAGGTCTTCATCACGGAAACAGCGGACAATCTGGAAGTAACGGTCCATGCCAGCCACCATCAGGAGCTGCTTGTACTGTTGAGGACTCTGAGGCAGAGCGTAGAACTCGCCTGGGTTCATACGTGATGGCACCACGAAGTCGCGGGCACCTTCAGGAGTCGACTTGATGAGCATAGGAGTCTCAATCTCGAGGAAGTCGCGTTCGCTGAGGTAGTTACGGACGAGCATACCCATGCGGTGACGCAGTTCGAGGTTTTGGCGGACTGGGTTACGGCGAAGGTCAAGGTAACGGTATTTCATACGGAGGTCATCGCCGCCGTCGCTGATATCTTCGATGGTGAAAGGAGGAGTCTTACTCTCGTTGAGAAGCACGAATTCGTTGACACGGATTTCAATCTCACCGGTAGGGACTTTAGGGTTTTTGGATTCGCGTTCGATGACGGTACCTTTGACTTGAAGGACATATTCGCGGCCAAAGCTACGAGCCTGTTCGAGGAGTTTCGGGTCACTGACGCCATCCTGGAGAAAAAGCTGAGTGATGCCATAACGGTCGCGCAGGTCAATCCAAATAAGAGAACCTTTATCACGTACGCGCTGCACCCAGCCGGCTAAGGTGACTTCCTTGCCTGCATCGGCAAGACGAAGTTCACCACAAGTATGAGTTCTGAACATGTTGATGTGTTTATTTGTTATTTGTTGATATTCGAAAAAAACCAAATGGCAAAGATACATATTTATTTTTTAGGGAATGAAAAAATCTTGCATTTGCTTCTATCATCATTTTTTCGCCTATCTTTGCAAAAAATCACGGACAACTACATGAGCTATCGCCCAAAAAATATCATCTATCTCCTGCTCTGCTGCACCAGCATGATTCTGTCGGGCTGTGCCAACATGGTGACCCCTACCGGAGGACCGAAGGATGTCACGCCTCCCAAGGTCGTCGAAGCTCTGCCTGAGAATCATAGCACCAACTTCAACGGACGCAAGATTGAAATCACTTTTGACGAATATGTCACCTTGGAAAACGCCAATCAGAACGTCATCATCTCCCCTCCCCTTGCTGTCAAACCCGACATCAAACTCAGCAACAAGACGGTGGTCATCAAGTTCAAGGAAGCCTTGCTTGAAAACACCACTTACACCATCGATTTCGGGAAGTCCATCAAAGACCTCCACGAAGGCAATGAATTCAAGGATTATATCTATACCTTCTCAACGGGCGAAGTCCTCGACACCCTCTCTATCGCCGGCTCCGTCGTCGGTGCCAACGACAAGAAAGCCATGGCAGATGTCTTCGTGACCCTCTATGAAGGAAAGCGTGACAGCCTCTTCTTCCTGCCCACCTGTGCAGCACCCGACCGAGTCACCAAGACCGACAAGAACGGCAAGTTCCGTTTCAGTGGTCTCGCAGCTACCGATTACCTCGTCTTTGCTCTGAAAGACGTCAACAGCAACCTCTATTACGACCTGCCCAACGAAGAAGTCGCTTTCTTGGATTCCCTCGTACACCCCTTTGATTCAACTGCTATAACATTATATATGTTTACAGAAGTTGACACAACACAAGTGTTGCTTGAAAAGAAACTTATTGAAGAGGGAATGTTACGTTTTGTGTTCCGTCATCCTGCAGAAGATGTTGTCATCAGCACACCGGAGATTCTTCCCGACACCTTCAACCTGATTTCTGTTGCTTCGACAGAACGGGATACGATTTGGTGGTATTTTAGTCCCCATGTAAAGGACAGTCTCTGGGTACAGGTGAAATACGATACGCTCATCAACGACTCAACACGTTACAGTCTCAAATACAAGGAGACGAGACAGCAAAGAAATGCTGCTCCTGCCACCTTGACGGTCAAGGACAATCTCATCATCCGGGAGGGTCTTTTACCAGGTGACCCATTTATCTTGAATTTCTCAGAGCCTGTAGTAAACATCACCATGGCCGACTCCGCTGTCTTCAAGGCCGACACAGTGGTCACCTACGGACCATTGCAGTTTGAGAAAGACGACGAATATGGATTCCGTTATCGTTTGATATGTGATTCTTTGTTGTCGGATGTAAAATACAGCATTGAGATACCCGACTCTGTATTTTGGGGCATACGGGGCCGCACCCATGCCGCCATCAAGAAGGAATTTCACGTCCTGAAAGAAGACGAGTATGGCAATATCATGATTACGGTGGCTCCTCCAGAAGGCATGCCACAGGTCGTGGTAGAGTTATGCGATGCCAACGGAAAGGTCATCCGTTCAGAAATCATCAAAGAGCAACAGAAGGTCGAGTTCCGGCATCTCGCTCCGGCAAAATATAAGATTCGTGCTTTGTTGGATAAGGATGCCAACGGAAAATGGAGCACGGGTAACTATCACAAGTTTTTCCTGCCCGAGAGCTACGTCCATTACAAAGATGAATTGGACGTGAAGGCTAGTTGGGACATCGACTTAGAAGAAATCTGGAATTTGTAAACAATCATCTCACAATACAATGAACTCAACACCACTTTATCCAGTCATTCGTCTTAACAAAGGCAAGGACGAGGCCGTCAGACGTTTTCATCCATGGATATTTTCAGGAGCCATCTTCTCGGGTCCAGAAGGACTTCAAGCAGGTGACACCGTCACTGTCACCGACTATGATGGTGAGATACTTGGCACAGGCTTTTGTGAATCGGACAGCATCGCTGTGAAGATGCTTTGCTTTGAAAACCGTAAGATTGACGAATGGTTTTTCCTTGATAAGTTGGAGAAAGCCTTTAAGGTACGCAGTGCCATGGGTTTGACCAATAACGCAGAGACTAACTGTTACCGTTTGGTACATTCTGAAGGTGACGGACTGGCAGGACTCATCATCGATATCTACGGACATACTGCTGTAGTTCAGGCTCAGACCGAGGGAATGGCCTTGCATCTCAAAGAGATTGTCAGAGCGCTTAAACTCATCCCGGATTTAGGTTTGCAGGCCATCTATAACAAGAGTGCCGAGGCGATGCAAAGGATGGGTAAAGAAGATGTCTTAGAAGATGGATATCTCTTTGGAAATCAACTCAATGAGGTAATCATTGAAAATGGAAGCAAGTTCAATGCCAACTGGGAAGAAGGTCAGAAGACAGGTTTCTTCTTGGACCAGCGCGACAACCGTGACTTGGTACGGCAGTTGGCTCAGGGACGCACGGTGCTCAACGCTTTTGGATACACAGGAGGATTCAGCATCACCGCTTTGAAGGGAGGAGCCAAGAAGGTAGTCACCGTTGACGCATCGAAGAAAGCCATTGCAGAGGCTGAGGCCAACCTCGAGTTGAACGGCTATTCAAAAGAAGAGAACCCCTGTATTGCTGCGGACATGAAGGAATTTGTCACCGAGATGGGTGATGGTGAGTTTGACTTAATCATTTTGGATCCACCTGCGTTTGCCAAAAGGCACCACGACAAGCATCGTGGACTGCAGGGTTATCGTTTCATCAATGCAGAAGCAATGAAACGTATCGCAAAGGGAGGATTGCTATTTACGTTCAGCTGTTCACAGGCAGTCGACAAAGCCACTTTCCAGGGCATTGTGACGGCTGCTGCCATTGAGGCCAAAAGAAATGTGAGGATACTATATCAACTCTCACAGCCCACCGACCACCCCATCAACATCTTCCATCCTGAAGGAGCTTATCTGAAGGGCCTGGTTCTCGTTGTAGAGTGATTAGTGCATTCTCTTCAGATAGGTCTTTTCGACGTAGTTCTGTTTGTATTCGTCAACGTAGATGAATGATCTATCATCGAAGTTTTCGATAATCATATTGTAGGTGTAATAGCTATCCATGTTGAGATACAGGAGCGTGGTTTCATCGTCGTAGGTATAGGTGAAACGGCTCACGATGGTGGTATCAGGACAAAGGATGGTGTCGTACACATTATGACCAATCTCGTTAAAGATGGTGTCGATGTCACGGTTACGAATTTCACCTGACTTATCGTTTCTGAATATCATATCGATACCGCCTTGAGGGTCATCAATCGGGAAATTGACGACTTCGACGGTTGATTCGATAGGATTGCCATAGAAATCGATATTATAATGTTCGACTTTTGTGACAGCCCAGGTGCCGACAAAGGATTTCCAGGTCATGGATTCTTCTTCTTCGGGATTACAAGAAGTGAAAGAGATAGCGGCCACAAATAAGGCTAAGATGAGGGTTATTTTTTTCATTGTTAGATAATTATTGAATCACTTTTAGATAAAAACGTTCGAAGAAAGGTTGAGGTTCCGACACGTGGTTGGTCCAACAGGCGATGAGAGTGCTGTCGTTAAGGGTCTCGATATCAAAACGGCCTTCATTCTCATCGAGATAAAGAGTACCATACAAAGCATACAGCCAGGCGCTGCCATGGACAACAATCTGGTTTGCGGCTTCATCCAGTTCATAGGTGCAGTTGAATTCTTTGATGAAAGCAGGGCTGTCGTTGAGTTTCAACTTCCCCTTTCCATCGTTCCAAAACCACAACTCATAGCCGTGACCAGTACCGAGTTCGTAGTAGAGAGTATCCCATTTTTCACTGCCATCGTCATTAGTACGACAGCTGATGTATTTCTCACAGCCCCAATGGTTTATGAGAGGAGATTCCACGACCTCCTCGGGACCGCAAGAAACAAAGCCGGTGGTAAGGATTGACATTACCACTATCAGCATCCAGTGAAATGATAGCTTCTTCTTCATAGATTTAAAAGTGCAAAAATAGGAGAAAAAGACAAATATCATACCATAATGCTGTGATTTTTTGAGATTAAGGCGGAGTTTTTGTTTATCTTTGCGATTTCAAACCGATACATAATGAACAGAATATTTCTCTCCATAGTCCTCATTTTTGCATTCTTGAGTCTAAGAGCACAAGACACCATCACGGTGATGCAATATAACCTTTTGGAATACGGAAACCACAATAGTGCTTGGGCTGAGTGCTATGAATCCAACAACAACACGCAGGAAAAAGACGAATGTATCCGAAAGATTTTGAATTACGTTCAACCTGACATTCTTACCGTTAATGAGTTTGGAGCTACGCAAGCCATTCAGGACAACTTCATCCGTCACAATCTCAACATCAACGGAGTGCATTATTGGAGAAGCGATAATATTGTAAACTATGCCAACAGCAACATCATCAATCACATCTTTTACAACTCCGACAAGATGACTCTGAAGAAGCATGCGGTGATTCGAACTTCGGTGCGTGACATTGACGCTTATGAGTTGTATTTTCGGACGGCGGGATTGGCTGCCAACGACACGATTCGTTTGGTATGCATCGTGGCCCATCTGAAAGCTGGAAACGGTTACGAAGGTACCCGTCGCGCCATGCTTCAAAATGTGATGGACTATGTCGATGAGAATTATCCAACCGACAATGTGCTGATTATGGGTGATTTCAACATGTATTCTGCATCTGAATCGGGATATCGTCTCCTGACTCAGACCTATGAAAATCATGATATTCTTTTTGTCGACCCTCTGCAATCACTGGGGGGTGTTGGCGACTGGGACAACAACGGACAATATGCCAACTTCCACACCCAGTCGACCATGGACTGGTCGAATAACCCTTGTCGCTCAGGCGGAGGCATGGACAGCAGGTTCGACTTTATCCTGATGGCAGATGAGATTTATATGGGCTTCAACGATGTGAGGTATGTGAACAACTCCTATCGTGCTATCGGTAACGACGGACAGCATTTCAATCGTTCCATCAACGATGGATATAATGCAGCCGTCACCCAGGACCTGGCCAATGCTCTGTATACCATGTCGGACCATCTCCCCGTTACCATGAAGTTGGCTGTATATGCCAAGTTAGGTGTGGATGAGAACGCCTTAACCCCAGAATTCAACTTGGAAGCATCTCCAAATCCTGCTCACAACACGACGCAAGTATGTTTCTATAACCGTTTTGACGGACCAATTTCTTTTGACATCTACAATATGGAGGGGCAGTTGGTACGACACGAAACAGAATACTTCAGTCGTGGCAATCAGCTCCATGAAGTGAGTTTAGAAGGTCTCGCCAAAGGCATGTACGCTCTCCAAATCTCCAATTCCGATTTGAAGAGAGAAGTCATTAAACTGGTAGTACTATAAGAGTTAGGAGTTAGAAGTTAGAAGTTAGGAGTTAGAAAATTTTAGAATTAAACAATAGTGTTTCTGAACTAAACAACTCAGAACTCCTAACTCAGAACTCAGAACTTGATTAGTGTGTAAGGATTTCGAGGCCGGTTTCGGTCATGACGAAGGTGTGTTCCCACTGAGCTGAAGGCAATTCGTCTTCTGTGACGACGGTCCAGCCATCGGCACTGTCGATGAAGACCTTCCAGGTACCTACGTTAATCATCGGTTCGATGGTGAAAACCATGCCTGGGACGAGGAGCATGCCTGTTCCTTTGCGACCATAGTGAAGCACTTCAGGGTCTTCGTGGAATTTGAGGCCCACGCCATGACCACAGAGGTCACGGACAACGCTGAAACCATTCTTATGAGCATGTTTTTCGATGGCATTTCCGATATCACCCACACAGGTAAAAGGCTTAGCGGCTTCCATGCCGATTTCGAGGCATTCCTTGGCGACGCGCACCAGTTTCTCTTTTTGAGGAGTGGTCTCACCGATGATAAACATACGAGAGGCATCGGCATAGTAACCATCAAGGATGGTGGTGCAGTCGACGTTGATGATATCACCCTCTTTCAGGATTTCTTTTGCTGAAGGGATGCCGTGACATACAACCTCATTGATGGAGGTACAGACACTCTTTGGAAAACCCTCGTAGCCGAGACAGGCGGGGATAGCCCCGTGTTCAATGGTATAGCTGTGGACGAGTTCGTCGATTTCGAGGGTACTCATGCCTGCATGAATCTGTTCGCCGACGAGGTCGAGAATAGCTGTGTTGATGACACCGCTCTTGCGGATGCCTTCGATTTGTTCAGGAGTACGTATCAGGGAACGTTTCGGGACTAAAAAACCCCTACTCTCGTAGGCCATTACCTTTCTATCCAACGCGGTAGGTTCCTCTCCTGCAGGGACACGCCATCTTTTTCTATTTCCAAACATAGTCTTAAATTTTGGGTCGCAAAGTTACACATTTATTTCGCGATGACAATGCCTAATTCTTCATTGATGAGTTTACGCTTGATGTCGAGGTCTTTCTTTTTTTTCATCAATATCATCAGGTTGTCAGCATCCTGTTCCGTCTTTATCAACTCTTGTATCTCTTTCAAACGACTGACAACGACGAGGTCTTTATAACGCAGCAGAGCTGATTGAGCCGCTTTTTTGAGATTGTCATCTTCCTTGCTGACAAAGATTTCGTGACGTTCCCAGTTGTCGAGTTTATAAGGAGATGTGAGCAAATCGATAGATCTTTGAGAGACACCTTCTTCCGACAAAGAAATAAAATATTGGTCATCAGGGACTTCACCTTCGTCAAGAGCCTTGTTGAAGACGTCAAAGATTATTCTATTGACAGGGTCTATGAACTCCATCTCATCTTGGATGAGGTCATCGATAATCAGTTGGGCAACTGAGAAAGTCTCCGTATATTCCTGTCCCATCTCATCTTTTTTGGTCTCGAACAGCATGGTATTGCCATATTGGAGCAAGAGTTTGACGAGTTCGCATTCTTGGAAGAAGCCTGGGGTTTGTTTTTCCTCGACGGGAGGAGTCTGGGTGTCTTGCGGCTGGGTAGGTTCGGGAACAGTCTGGGTATCCAGACCATTATCCTTCCGGAACTTGGCACGGAGTTGTTTATTGAGTTCAGCCATCAAGCTTTCCTCAGGCATATCGAGTAGGAGGCTGCATTCCTTTACATATGAGATTCTGAAGATATTATCAGGGATGACAGCGATAGAGTTGATGATGTTATGGATGACATCACCGCGCTGAATTGGGTCGTTGGCCGCATCTTTGAGAAGGAGTTCTGTCTTGAAACGGATGAAGTCCTTGGCATTTTCCTTGAGATAGCGTTGAACCTCTTCGGTAGGATAGTCTTTCGCAAAGGTATCGGGGTCGTGTTCAGGAGGCAGGACGACGACGCGCACGTTCATGCCTTCAGCAAGAATCATGTCGGTTCCTCTGATGGCAGCATGGAGACCAGCAGCATCACCATCATAGAGCATGGTGATGTTATTGGTATAACGTTTAATGAGGCGTATCTGTTCGATTGTGAGGGAAGTTCCGGAGGAGGCGACAACATTCTCTATTCCGATTTGATGCATGCGAAGCACATCGAAATAGCCTTCCACAAGGATGCAGTTGTCACATTTGCTGATGGCATTCTTGGCGAAGTAGATGCCATAAAGGGTCTCTTTCTTTTGATAGATTTCCGATTCGGGAGAATTCTGGTATTTGGCCAGTTTTTTCTCAGGGTCGTTAAAGAGGATACGGCCTCCGAAGCCGATGACCTTGCCGGTGAGGTTATGGATTGGGAACATGACGCGACCGTGATAACGGTCGTAATATTCTCCATTTTGTTTTTTGATAGTGAAACCTACTTTTTCAAGAAAATCCACATAGTAGCCATTGGATTTGGCATGGGCGGTAAAGGCCGACCATTTGGATGGGCTGAAGCCGAGATGAAACTTCTCGATGA
>X415_White_Rhinoceros__coassemble_276_pt1 | contig 13049 bp, 6 predicted proteins | sample X415_White_Rhinoceros__metabat2_low_PE_005 | metagenome-assembled genome bin X415_White_Rhinoceros
ATCAGTTGTTTGGGAAACTTTCATCACGACAGATGGAGATTATCTCTGACAAGGATTCTCGATGTATTGTGGTAGCAGCAGGGCCAGGAAGTGGAAAAACCATGGTGCTGGTCCACAAATTGGCATCGTTGCTTCTGCTTGAAGATGTGAAACATGAGCAATTGCTCATGCTGACCTTCTCTCGGGCAGCTGCCACAGAATTCAAACAACGTTTAATGCAGCTTATAGGCAATGCAGCTGATTTCGTCGAAATCAAGACCTTCCATTCATATTGTTTCGATTTGTTGGGAAGAATAGGCAACTTAGATGAGGCACATGATGTGGTGGAGCGAGCTGCACAAATGATTAATGAAGGAGAAGTGGAGCCCAACAAAATAGGCAAAACAGTCCTCGTTATCGATGAAGCGCAAGATATGGGTGTTGGAGAATATGCATTGGTGAGAGCCTTGATGAATGCCAACGAGGAGATGCGTGTGATTGCCGTCGGCGATGACGACCAAAACATCTTTGAGTTTAGAGGTTCTAACTCACAGTATATGCGACAACTGATGGTAGATTTTAATGGGCGTTTTATAGAAATGACCGAAAATTTCCGCAGTTCTAAGCATGTGGTCAATTTCGCCAATGAATTCATAAAGAGGGTCAATAATCGCATGAAGAGTACCCCCATCATTTCGATGAGTCGTAATGACGGATGGGTAAGTCTTAAACATTGTACTACCCAGTACATGTATAAAATTCTTGTCGATGATTTGATTCGGCAAAAAAGAACGGGTTCGGTTTGTGTATTAACCCAAACCAATGAAGAAGCCGTTATCTTGGTTGCTCTGATGCGGAAGAAAGGTATCAGTAGCAAACTAGTCCAAAGTATGGATGGTTTTCGTTTTTGGAATATGGCCGAGGTGCGTCTTTTCCTCAAATATATTGAACAGCATACGGATACGCCCCTCATTTCTAATGATATTTGGAAAGAAGCTAAGGATAAAACTTTCTCTGTCTTCTCAACTAGTACAAGTCTTCCGTATTTGAAACGTTGTCTTGAATTATTTGAACAGACTAATAGGGAAAAGTATTGTACTGATTTTAAAGAGTTTGTCTTTGAATCGTCGGTTGAAGATTTCGATGATTTGACAGGGGCTGATGTTGTTGTCTCCACCATCCACAAATCGAAGGGTAGGGAGTTTGACAATGTTTATATGCTCCTTAATGGTGTCAATCGTTTAACGAGCGAGCATTATCGTGCCTATTATGTGGGTATTACTCGTGCCAAACAGTGTTTATTTATCTACACCAACAATACTTTGTTTGACAAAATGACTGTGGATAGGCGTGTTGAGAATCAACTTGAATGTGACATGCCGGAAGAAGTCGTGTTGCAGTTGTCGCACAGGGACGTCAACTTAAATTTCTTCAAGTCGCGGAAGAACGAGGTCCTTGCTCTTCGTGCGGGCGATGAGTTAAGATATGCAAATGGTTATCTATATCCCATTAATTCTGAGAAGTCAATTGCTATGCTTTCGCAAAAGATGAGCACGGAATTAAGTCAATGGAAGGAGCGCAACTATGAAGTCACGGAGGCTATAGTCCGTTTTGTTGTGGCCTGGAAGCCTGTCGATGCTCCCAAGAACGAGTCCGAAACTGCTGTGCTATTGGCGGATTTGAAATTGTCCCGAGCCGAAAATCACACCAGCCGCTGAACATACTCGATGGGGAACTGAGACTTCTCTGAAGCCTGCTCCACCGTCATGCCCGACTTGAGCATACGACGAATCACCACATCCATGCTCTCACCCACCTCGATGATATGAAAATCAGGGTCGAAGATACGGATGACACGCTGTCCCCACGGCATCTCCTCCATCTCGTGAACCTTCTTCACCTCAGGAAACTCTTCGAGATATTTCATAAAACCGTCGAAGTCGTCCTCCTCGAAATATAACTCGGCATCGTTGCCGCCACGACGCACCTTGTCGCTGTGAATCATCGTCTTCCAAGTCTTCATCTCCTGCAGGGCAAAACCTCCCTCAAAAGTGACATTGGCACCAAAATCCATGGCAATACGGTCGCCAATCACTTCTTCATAAAACTCAACCGACTTCTTCATGTCGGTAACGGCTATCAAAGGACAAGAAAATTTCAACATGTTAATATAAAAAATATATAATTTTTAATTCAATTTTTCAATAAAACTACATATTTTTACTGATTAATAGGGCTTAGGCCTACAAAAATATCTTTGTCCCCATGATGAATACCGAAAATTTCTTATTTTTGCCAAATAAATATAAACCGTTATTTATATAAACCGTCATTTATATTATGAAATTCTATGACAGAGAAAGAGAGTTAGAGATTCTCTGGGAAAACGAAGAACAGTCTTATGAAAATGCCGTTTTCACCGTGTTGATGGGGAGGCGCAGAGTAGGCAAGACATCGCTTATCACCAAGGCGCTGGAAGGAAAAGAATATGGTTATCTTTTTGTATCGAAAGACTCAGAATCGTTGCTTTGCCAAAACTTTCAAAGAGATTTGGAGCAACAAATTGGATTGACTACATACGGTGAAATCAGCCGTTTTAAGGATCTGTTTGAAGTAATCATGAAGGAGGCGCAGAAACGACACCTCACAATTGTTTTTGATGAGTTTCAAACCCTTTATAAGATAAACCCCGTCATCTTTGATGATATTCAAAACATTTGGGATAGATATAAAAATACGGCAAAGATCAATCTCATAGTGTTGGGTAGCATACAGACTTTGATGAAACGTATTTTCGAGGAACAATCAGAACCGCTCTATGGCCGTCCAACCTCTAAACTCACACTTCGTCCTTTCTCCATCAAGGTTTTGAAACAGATTCTTCACGATGCAAATCCCAACTGTACCCCAGAAGATATATTATGTATGTATGCCATTACTGGTGGCGTGGCGAAATACATTGAACTATTGATTGATACAAAGTGTTATACGAAAGAAAAGATGATAAATTATGTTTGTCGGCAGGATTCCTATTTTCTTACGGAAGGAAAAGACTTGTTGAATCAGGAGTTCAGCGGAGAGTTTGGTACTTATTTTTCTATCCTCCAAATTATTGCAGCAGGAAAGACAAAACGCAGTGAGATTGACAGTGTTTTACAAAAAGATACGGGTGCTTTCTTGCAGAATTTAGAGAACAAATATGAATTAATAGCACGCAGGAAGCCTTTGTTGGCAAACCAAAAAGGAAAAGTAACAGCGTATGAGATTCATGATAATTTCTTGAGGTTTTGGTTCCGATTTATCTATCCATATCAATCGCTTATCGAAAGAGGACTCTTTTCGTTGCTTAAGAGCAATATAGTTAAAAACTATGAAGACTTTACAGGAAGAACGTTAGAGCGATATTTCCAGGATTTGGTAATGGAAACGGAACAATATACTCAAGTGGGCAATTGGTGGGATAGAAAAGGACAAAATGAAATCGATTTAGTGGCCATCAACGAGTTTGACCATACGGGCATTGCTGCTGAAGTGAAGCGAAATGTTCACAAAATCAACCTGTCAAAATTAAAGGATAAGGTTTCCATGCTCCCCAATAAGGAATTTGGTGAATATCACATAGAACTTAAGGCATTTTCTCTTGACGACATGTAACATTATTAAACCCCATTGAATATGTATACTGAAACAGAAATAAAATCCATCGTCACCGCCCAGCGTAACTATTTTCGTACCGGCGCCACCCTCGATGTGAAATGGCGCATCCAACAACTCAAGAAACTCAAAAAAGCCGTCATCGCCCACGAAGAAGAGTTTGAACAGGCTCTCCACGAAGACCTCGGTCGTAGCAAGGTAGAAGCCTACCTCTGCGATATCGGTCCCATCATCACCGAAATCAACGAGACCATCCGCGGACTGCGTCGCTGGGCCCGCCCCGAACGCCATTTCAGCGGACTGATGTGCTTCCCGAGCATCACCACAAAGGTGTATAAGATGCCTTACGGAGTAACCCTCATCATCAGCCCCTTCAACTTCCCCATGCTGCTCACCCTCGGGGTCCTTGCAGCCAGTCTCTCAGGCGGCAACACAGCCGTCATCAAGACCAGCTCCAAGTCGGCGAGATGTACCGAGGTGCTGAAACAATTTATCGCTGAGGTGTTTCCGCCAGAGTATGTCACCCTCATCGACGGGGGACACGACGTGGCCGACATGTGTCTGGCTCAGCGTTTCGACAAAATCTTCTATACAGGCTCCCCAGCAGTGGGCAAACACGTGCTCGCCGAAGCGGCCAAGAACCTCACCCCCGTGGCGCTCGAGTTAGGAGGTGAGACCGGCAACTGGTGCGTGGTGCGCAAAGATGCCGACCTCAAAGATGCGGCCCATAAGATAGCCTTCTTCAAGCTCTGCAACGCTGGACAAATCTGTATCAATATCAACCAGATAGCCGTGGCCGAAGAAGTCGCCGAGACCTTTAATACCGAACTCAAAGCAGCCTTCATACAACTCATCGGGGAACATGCCGAGACCAACCCCGAATATCCCAAGATGATTACCGAAGCGGCTTACGAAAAGTGCGAACGACAAGCCTCCGAATATCGCGATAGAATCATCTTTGGAGGAGTAGGGGATAAGTCGACCCGTCGCTATGCCCCTACCATGATATACCCTGTCGGCATCGATGAACCTATCGTCCAACACGAGCTGTTCTGTCCTCTGTTGCCCATCGTACCCTTTAAAGATTCCGAGACCGATGCTTTGATGCGCACCATCGCTGAGCGGGAGCATCCTCTGGCGATGTATGTCTTCACCAAGGACAGGCGTTGGGCACGACGTGTCATGAGCACCCAGCAGTATGGAGGCGGCTGCATCAACGAGGTCTGTATCCACCTGATGGTGAAAGGCGTCCCGTTTAATGGCACGGGTCACTCGGGCATGGGCGCCTATCACGGCGAGTGGGGCTTCCGCGAGTTTACGCATCCCCAGACCGTCCTGAAAGGCTCCACCCATTTCAACCTCCCATTGCGCGACCATCCCTATACGGGCAAGGCTGAGAATCTCAAAATGAAGATTTTGAGGAAATTTGAACGATAATCGTTGTAGAGACAATTTGAATTTGGGCATTTTTATACCCTATAAAACGACCAAATAGAAGTTTTTTGGTGGTTGGAGGCATTTTAAAGACGTCTCTAACCACCAAATTTGCTATTTTTGCAACAAATTAATAAATTACGAATAAATATGTCTACTATGAAAAAACTTTTCTTCCTGACAGTCAGTCTGTTGCTCGCCTTTACGATGCAGGCTCAAGTAGAATACATCTACGACTTCAACAACCTCACCGAAGGCACCAAGAACCTCGACGGCCAAGATAACTGGTCAACACACTATCAAACCGCTCCATCGTCACAGGATTACGACGTGGCTTATGTGTGCGGTTCCGACATGGCTCCCGATGAGTCCATCGCCATCTGGTACCCCTACGGCGGCTCCGGCGTGGGTCGTACCGCAACCCGTAAAGCTACCGATAACTTTAACTTCAACTTCCAAAATGGTGGCATCATGGACCTCGAAATCGATTTGAAGCGTAACTGGTGGGGAAGTTTCTTCGGAGTAGGCTTCGATGGCGATAACGATGGCAACATCCTGCCTGGCATGACCGATGCCGATGGCGGCGTGTATGTCTTCGTCAAAAGCCAAGGCGACAGCGGCCACGCTAAAGTTTGTCTCCCTAACGGCACTTCTGTAGAATTCGATTTCGAACAGGACGGCTGGAGCCGCTATAAGATGTCGTTCGACTTCAACGCCTTCGACGGCGAAGGTTCTGTCACCGTGTTCGTGAAACCTGGTTGCGAAGGGGAATGGATTCAGCAATCTGCCGCTACCAACATCAACATGCACCTCACCCCAGGCTCTGGCGATAAGAACGACTACCATGTGTGGGATGGCGTGTTCTTCCACTCACAAGGCGGTACCGGAGGTTTCGACAACCTCCTCATCCGTCAGCAACCCGATGGCAACGCACAGCTTATCGAGATGGACGACATCCCGAACCACCTCATCATCGATGACCCGATAACCCTTAACGCTACCGCCTCCTCAGGTCTCCCAGTGTCGTTCGAACTCCTCGAAGGTCCTGCCACCCTCAATGGCAACACCCTCACCCTTACCGGTGTACCAGGCATCGTCCGTATCAAGGCTTCTCAAGCCGGCGACGCTACCTATCTCCCCGCTCCCGATGTGTTCAAGACCTTCGAAGTCGTCGACCCATTGGCCTATACCCCAGAAGTCACCATCCGTCGTCCTTACGATGGACAGACCATCTATATGGATGAACTCCGTCCTATGATGTTCGTCGTCTCTATCTATATCGAACACCCCGACGTCATCAAATTTACCGATGTATTCGCTTCACAAAATGGCGTCAGATCCTATCTCCGTACCGACTATCCCGATGACCCAGAAAATGGTTACTACTACGGAATGTGGACCCCTGACCACTTCGGCGAGAACCAAATCTTCCTCTTCGTCACCCAATCCGGCGGCAAGACCAACTGGTACGACATCACCGTCAACGTCACCAATGAAGTCCAAGACCAACTCGATGTTGTCACCATCAACGGCGACCTCGTGGTCACTCCAACACATCAAAGCGCCCGTGGCAACTATGTCATGCCATCTCACGTGGGTGCTTTCAACACCATCTTAGCACATTATGAACATAACTGCGTCAATGGCGACTGCGATACCTACGACCGTGTTGGTGGCGTGAAAGTACGTAACTACCGTGGCGAATGGATGGAACTCTTCCGTTATATCACTCCTTTCGGTGTGGAATGCGACGACCAAGTCGATGTCACCGACTATACCTCCATCCTCCAAGGCCTCGTCGAAATGGAATTCTATATGGAGACCTGGAACGGCAGCGGCTATAACCCAACCCTGACCTTCTCACTCATGAAAGGTACACCTGATTACCTCTATGTCGACGTCGACGAAATTTGGTTCGATACCTATAGCTTCGGCGACTATGCCAACCAGCAGCCTGTCCCAGTAGTCGACTACGAATTCAGCGACAAAGCCGAAGTCGTCAACCTCAAAATCACTACCACCGGTCATAACTGGAGCAGCGGCAGCAACAACACCTACAACACGGGCAACGCTGCCGAGTTCTACGAAGCAACCCACCATATCGTCGTCAACGGCGAGAATGCCTACGACCAACACCTCTGGCGCACCTGCATGCCTAACCCAGCAGGCTGTCAGCCTCAAAATGGTACCTGGACCTACAATCGTAGCGGATGGTGCCCAGGCAGCATCGGCATGGTGTGGAACTTCGACCTCTCTGACTACATCCCTGCAGGTCACGCTCAACTGTTCTATCAATTCGACCCCGACTATCTCGACGAATGTCACCCTAACAACCCTAACTGCATCGACGGTGTCACCTGCACCGAATGCGCAGCCCCCGATAACCCAATCCTCAAAGTAGCTGGAAAGGTGGTCACCTATAGCAACGATAACGACCTCATCCTCTCTGTACATCATGCCGAGACAGAACCTGCCTTCTCAGCATCTATCTATCCTAACCCAGCCTCCAACCAGATGACCATCTCTACGAACTACGATAAAGGCGCAGTCAGCGTCCTCGTCCTCAACATGCATGGTCAGGAAGTCATGTACTTCACCGTCGAAGGTTCTCGCACCATCGACGTCAGCAAGCTCCCTGCTGGTATCTATACCGTTAAGATGCTCGGCGGCAGCGTCGTCACACAAAAAGTCGTCATCACGAAATAAATAATAGAAAATACCATAATAATATGAGAAAAATTTCTTTAGTCCTTTGTTTGATGCTCGCAACGGTCTGGTCGTTTGCTCAGACTACGGTGACCATCGATTTCAATGACTTCCAGGAAGACACCGACCTCAACGGTCAGCATGGATGGGTTGCTCGTCCTCATAGTGCTGGAACGGGCGGTAATAACATCTATACAGGTTATTTCGGACCTCGTGGCATGACGGCTCCCGATGAGACTATCGGCGTGTTCTCCGTATGCTCAGGAACGAGTTACGGTGACATTGCAACACACAGCCTCGATGAGTATGGCTTCGACTTCTCATCAGGTGGTGTCATCGAGATTGAATGCGACATGTGGCGTGAATGGTGGGGCGACTTCTTTGGCATCGGCTACGATGGCAATGGCGATGGCGTTGTGCTGCCTCCAATACTCGGCAACTACGAACCCGTTCGTCCTAACCCTAACAGCACCAGTCCCGATGGTGGCATCTATATGCTTACCACTGGCATCAACGAAGACCAGCCCGACCTGTTTGTGAACGGCATCGTGCTGCCTAACAACACTCTGGCATTCGACTTCGACTTTGCTCCTCATACCCATTGGTATCGTTGGAAAATCTCCATCGACCTCGATGCTAACGATGGCGGCGGCGCTGTCACCCTCTATATGATGCGCGACGTGCCCGGTGGCGACTATGAACCCGTCCCTGAATGCCAAGGTCTGCCGATAGGTCTGACTCCTGGCTCTGGCGACAAGTTCGACCCAGCCATGTGGAACGGCATCTTCATGCTGAACAGCGGCTATGGTGGATTCGATAACTTCACCATCCGTCACACCCCAGGCGGTCTTACCGCTCAGTTCATCGACTTTGCAGAAATCTCCGACCAACTGGTCTATAATGAACCTATCCATCTCCAAGCAACAGCTTCCTCTGGTCTCCCAGTGAGTTTCGAGGTAGTGGAAGGTCCAGCAACTCTCAATGGCGACATCCTCACCCTCACCGGTCAGGAAGGCCAGGTGAAAGTGAGAGCTACCCAGGAAGGCGATGGCACCCAGTGGCAGGCTGCTCCAGCCGTCACCCGTACCTTCTACGTCGTCGACCCTGAGAACTATACCCCAGAAATCACCATCCGTCGTCCATACGATGGCACCAAGGTGTATGTACCCGATTTCAATAATCCCGTCATGCTCGTCCTCAGTGCCTATATCGACCACGGCGATGCTATCAAATTCGAAGAAGTGAAATGCACTGTCGATGGACAGAATCTGTATCTCCAGACTGATTATCCCGACAAACCATCGAATGGCTATTGGTATACCACATGGACTCCTACTCACGAAGGAACCTATAACATGACGGCTACCATCACCCAGTCGGGCGGCAAGACCACCTCGGTCTCCAACACCTTTGAAGTGACCACCCATTACGAAAACATCAATGTCGTTGCCTTTAACGGTGACCTCGTGGTGGCTCCTGGTGCACAAATCAATTATGGTGAGTATGCTTTCCCAACCCATGTCAATGCCTTCAATGCCATCAACCTCCACTACGACCACTCTTGTGTAGGTACCTGCGACCCATACGACCGTGTTGGCTACTGTCGTGTGAAGAACTATCGTGGTGAATGGGTGGAACTCTATCGTTATATCTCCCCATTTGGCGTGGAATGCAATGCCGACCTCGATGTCACCGACTATACCTCTCTGCTTCAGGGTCTCGTGGAGTTTGAACTCTATTTCCAGACCTGGTCGGGCGATGGCTATAACCCTATCGCCATCTTCGAATACACCAAAGGAACTCCTGATTATCCTTATATCGACCTCAGAGAACTCTGGTTTGGAGCCTACGACTTCGGCGACTACAATAACCTCTGTCCTGTCCCAGCTCGTACCGTTACCTTCGATGCTAACGTCGAGAAGGCCAACCTGAAACTCATCACCACCGGTCATAACTGGAGCAGCGGCACCAATGGCAACTACAACACAGGCAATGCCGCTGAGTTCTATGAAGCTACCCATAACATCAAAATCAATGGTAACACCACCTATACTCAGCATCTGTGGAGAACCTGCAATCCTAACCCAGCTGGCTGCCAGCCTCAGAATGGTACCTGGATTTACGAACGCAGTGGATGGTGCCCAGGCAGCTTCGGTCTCGTTTGGGACTACAGCCTCGACAATTACATCCCACAAGGTTCTGCTGAACTGCTTTATGAGTTCGACCCAACCTATGTCGACCAATGTCACCCTAACTATCCTGACTGCGTGACGGGACAAAACAACTGTCCTAACTGTCAGGATTCCGACAACCCGATACTTCGTGTATCAGGTAAGTTGGTCACCTATAGCCACAACACCGACATTCTGCTGAGCACTCCATCGTATCCTGATGTCGACGAAGACCCATTCGAAGTCACTGTCACTCCTAACCCTGTCAGAAACACCATGACCATCAAGTCGAATTACGCCATGGGTCGTCAGAGCGTGCATATCCTCAACGCTCAGGGTATCGAGGTAAGAGGCTTCAATTTAGATGGTGTGGCTACTCTCGATGTCAGCGACTGGCCTGCAGGCATGTATTTCGTCAATGTCATCGGTGGCAAGGTCGTCACCAAGAAAGTTTTAATAGTACGTTAATGATACAGAGGGGTTTATCCCCCTCTGTTAAACTAATAAAGGCATGATAAAAAGAATCCCCCTAATAGTTGCACTGTTAGCGCTGCTCGGTCGTGTTGACGCCCAGCAGCCAGTCTATCTCGACGCCTCAAAGTCTATTGAAGAACGTGTAGAAGACGCTTTGACAAGGATGACCCTCGAAGAGAAGGTACGCATCCTTCATGGACAGAGCAAATTCTCTTCAGCGGGGGTTCCCCGTCTCGGATTGCCTGATTTCTGGTTCGACGATGGTCCTCATGGCGTCCGTCCCGATGTCATCTGGGACCAATGGCGTCAGGCGGGACATACCAACGACTCGTGCGTGGCTTTTCCGGCCCTCACCTGTCTCGCTGCCACTTGGAATCCTGAGATAGCACGTGAGTATGGACATAGCTTGGGCGAAGAAGCACTCTATCGCGAAAAAGACATGATGCTCGGTCCAGGAGTCAACATCTTCCGCACACCGCTTAACGGTCGTAACTTCGAATATATGGGCGAAGACCCTTATCTCGCTGCCCAGATGGTGGTGCCTTATATCCAAGGTCTGCAGTCGTGTGGCGTGGCAGCCTGCGTGAAGCATTATTGTCTCAACAACAGCGAGATACATCGTCATAATACCAATGTCATCGTCTCCGACCGTGCTCTCAACGAGATTTATCTGCCTGCCTTTAAGGCTGCTGTCACCCAAGGACATACTTGGGGCATCATGGGGTCTTATAACCTCTATCAGAAGCAGCATAACTGTCACAACAGTGTCTTGATTAACGACATCCTGAAGGGACAGTGGAACTATGACGGCGTTGTGATTAGCGACTGGGGTGGGACTTATAGCACCGACCAAGCCGTGAACAACGGTCTCGACATCGAGATGGGAACCGATAGCGACCCTAAAGGTAATCCCCACGACCCATTCTCAAATAATTATCTGGCTGACAGCTATTTACAAGGTCTCAAGGAAGGTAAGTATACCGTTGAGCAGCTTGATGAGAAGGTGAGACGTGTCTTACGACTTTATTTTCGCACTACCATGGACCGTCAGCGTCCACAGGGTTTTCTGTGTAGTGAGAGTCATTATGCCACTGCTGAGCGTATTGCCGAAGAAGGTATTGTCCTTTTGAAGAATGACAATGACATCTTACCTATACCTACCCATACGACGAAAAAGATTCTTGTTGTAGGAGAAAATGCCATCAAGATGATGACGGTAGGAGGGGGGTCTTCTTCGTTGAAGGCACAGCGTGAGATAGTCCCATTGCATGGTTTGATGGACCGTTTTGCCTCGGCTGGGATTACGGTGGAATATGAAAGAGGATATATCGGTGACAGCACAGGCTCTTTCGATGGAGTGGTCACGGGTCAGAATCTCATCGAGACTCGTCAGCCTCAGCAGCTCATCGATGATGCCGTTGCCAAGGCGAAAGCTGCCGATTATGTCATCTTCTTTGGAGGACTCAACAAGAGTGGTCATCAAGATTGTGAGGGAGCTGACCGGTTGAGTTACGACATCCCGTATCATCAGGAACGTCTGATTACAGCTTTGGCGGCTGCTAACAAGAACTTCGTCTTTGTCAGCATCTCGGGTAACCCTTATGCGATGCCGTTTGTCGATGAGGTGCCAGCCATCCTTCAGGCTTGGTATCTTGGCAGCGAGGCGGGTACTGCCATTGCCAAGGTGCTTTGTGGCGATGTCAACCCGTCAGGAAAGTTGCCATACACTTGGAATCGTCAGCTCAACGATTATGCTCCTCATGCCCTTAACGTTTATCCAGGCACTTGGGATGAGGAACAGAAGGTTTACGATGAGCATTACGAAGAGGATGTCTTCCTCGGCTATCGTTGGAACGACAAGAATAAAATCACGCCTCTCTTTGCTTTTGGACATGGTATGAGTTATACCACCTTTGAGCTTACGGAACCAAAAATCTCAACACGTGAGATACCTGTCGACAGTTGTATCTATATCACGGTCAACGTCCGTAACACAGGTCGCAGAGCGGGTGCCGAGGTGGTTCAGCTGTATGTTCACGACATCAGGTCGTCTGTTGACAAACCCTATAAGGAGTTAAAGGCCTTCCAGAAGGTCTTTCTCCAACCGGGAGAGAGTCGCGATGTTGTCTTCCCTGTCGACGAGTCGATGTTACAATATTACGATGAAGTGCTTCAAGACTGGTACGCTGAGCCTGGTTTCTACACCATCCTCATCGGCACCGCCTCCGATAAACTTGACGGCAAAGCAAGAATTCATTTGAGGTAGTTAAGAATTAAGAATTTAGGATTAAGACTGCCAATCGTCATTGCGAGGCCCTTATAGAGTTAGGAAAATAAAAACTGAATGGGCCGAAGCAATCCAGCTAAACGAGTCTAGAATTAGAAAAAAAGAGAGTTAAGAATTAGAAAGTGAGAATTAGAAAGTGAGAATTAGAAAGTGAGAATTAGAATAAAGTCCGTCACTGCGAGGAATAAAGAGTGAATGCCCTTGACCGTCATTGCGAGGCCCTTATAGAGTTAGGAAAATAAAAACTGAATGGGCCGAAGCAATCCAGCTGGAGAGTTATGTCTGCTATCCGTCATTGCGAGGCCCTTATAGAGTTAGGAAAATAAAAACTGAATGGGCCGAAG
>X415_White_Rhinoceros__coassemble_288_pt1 | contig 12568 bp, 4 predicted proteins | sample X415_White_Rhinoceros__metabat2_low_PE_005 | metagenome-assembled genome bin X415_White_Rhinoceros
GCGCAATCTGACCTTCTGCTGAACCAGTATCGGCAGCGCTTTTGCCGTATTGGGCGAAAATCTCTGATTTCTTTTCTGCAGTTAAATACATAATTCTTTCTTCTTTAAAACTTATTCTTCTTAACGGGCTGCAAAATTACAAATAATTTCTTATCCCGCAACATTTTCTGATAAAATTTTCTCTTCGGATTCCTTGTCTCCAATAAGTTTTTTGTACAGCCTCCTCAACCGCTCACTCTTGTTCACAATAGGTATGAGTACCGAGGTAATCACAATGCTGAACAAAATCACAGAGAATACGAAATTCTTTATCAACGTCCCATCCGGCATGGTCTCCGCTACCGAAGTGGCCAAAACCGCCGCAGTAAGTCCCTTCGGATTCAACGACGACATATACATCATATCCGTATAAGGTATCTCATCCTTCTTGCTCGAAATGGCTATGCGGACCACAGGAATCCTGATGATAAACATCAAAATGCTGATACCAAGTCCGATAAGTAATGGCAACCAAGCAGTCAACTCAATGGATATACCTACGTAAATGAAAAAGAATGTCTTCAAAAGCAATGCGATTTCACTGAATAACGACATCTCCGAATCCGTAAGATTCGCAGGCTGACGCTTGATGTATTTCTTTAATAATCCATCATAAATGTCATCAATGTTCGCCAAACCAACTCCAAATGCAAGCGCTGCAATGGCTCCACTATATCCCATCCATTCATTTACACCATATATGATAAACACAAAAGCCGGCGTCGTAAGCAGGGAATATTTGATGTTCCTCACCTTATCTAATATAAAGGCCCAGAAAATGGCTCCAATAAATCCCATGAACGTGGCCAAAATGAACGATGAAAAGACCTGACCAAAGATGAGCCCGAACTCTACCTGACCAATCCTCAATGCATGCAACAAAGCAATGGCCAAAACAATACTCAACACATTACCAATGGCAGCCTCCAATATGAGTATCGTACGACTCTTGTCAGTCATGTTCAACTGCTGAACAATAGGTATCACTACCGCTGATGCTGTGCCACCTAAAATAAGGCCAAGAGTGAGACTGACTATGGAATTGACGTTGAATAACAACCACCCCAATAACCATATGGCTACTGTGGTGAAAACAAAATTCATTAAAGTAAGCCGCGCTGCTGCCCCTACTGAATTCTTTAAGGTGCTGAAAGTAAGCTGCGTCCCACTCTGAAACAAAATAATCACCAAAGTGATGGCCGAGAAAATACCTCCAACAACCCCCAAACTGTCAGGATTCACCCAATGCGTTATTGGCCCAATCACCAATCCTATCACAATCAAGAACAAGACATCAGGAATCCGCTTCTTGCTGAAAATAGAGGTGAATAAATGCGCAGAAAATATCAATAAGCCTATGATGGCTATGATTAACCCAGTCTTGCTCGATGAACTCGATGTGTTGAAAGTCCCTGTCGTTAAAATCCCAAAGTCTGATGACGAGACGGTGTCAAGGGCTTGATTTATAGACTGATAAGTATTTTGGAGCGTGTCAACGTTCATAAATTTTAGGTTTTTTCTGTGCAAATATACAATTATTTTCGATATATGCTTGGCCTGAAGGTAAAAATAGTAGATGATGGATGATAGATAGAAAATGAAAATAAAAAAGCCCCCAGCATATACTGGGAGCTTCTTTCTATTGATACTTAGTCAATGGCCAATGTTTAACGGCCAATGGTCATCTTGATGACATTCTCACCATCAGCTGAGACAACCTTCATCAGATAAAGACCTGCATTCAAGCCTTCCACATTGATGACGGCATTGTTGCCAATGCAAAGTTGAGTGCGAACCACCTGACCCATCAGGTTGTAAACCATAACTGACTGGATGTCATTTGCTTCAACCGTGACATTGTCTTTGGCTGGGTTAGGATAAACCACAGGTCCATTCGTGATGACTTCCTGCGTGCTTGCCACAACCTCGGTAGGTGGGAACTGAATGTAGTCAATCCATGCACAGTCACTGCCTGAAGAAACTGAAACGTCTTTCGAATAAGTCCAGGCTAAAGTGTGCTGTCCCGAAGTGAGATGATAGGTCTCAATGCTCCAATCAACTTCACCTGACCAGTTGCCCTTTTCTTGACCATCAATGGAGAACTTCAGCTTGTCGTAGTTGGCTTCTGAAGAGACTCTCTTATAGAAACTCATGTCGCCTTCGCTCTGTACGTCAAGGACAAGCGAAAGAATGACATCCTGGTAGTTGCTGATAGCTCCAGACTTGCAGCAATAACTGCCTTCGTAAGGCTGCTCGGTGACAATCTGCCATGGATTGACATAGTTGTTGAGACTCCAATCAAATTTGCTGAAATCTCCACTTTCGAAGTCTTCAATGATATTGCCAACCGAGAAGACATAACTGTCATAGGTGATATATTTTCCTGAGTAAACAGCAAGAATCATCTCGTAGGCGACTCCAATCTGTGCGCTGGAAGAAAGCGTGAAGCTGAAGTCATTGCTGAATTCTGCTCCTGCCTCAACCGAACCCATATGGAATGTGTTCTGCTCAAAGCTCACTTCAGGGGCTGAACAATAAACAGCGAAGACAGTGCCTGGGGCAATGGCGCTACCATTGTTCATGCAGGTGAAGTGTACCGTGGCAGTCTCACCTGGCTCAACACCATTGCCGGAACCCACCATGCTCTTGCCAGTGACGGCAAGTTGTGGGGCATGCATGCGCATCGTGAATTTGCTCGTCCAGGTCTCATTGCCAGCAGTGCATGTGACAAGGAACTGTGCGCTGGTCATATCCGGGACCTCATCGCTGATAGTCATATTAAAGACATCGGTGAGGGTAGTAGTAGCACCACCAGCAAGGGTAGAGATGCTGGCCGTGTTGTTGTTGATGGTGACGTATTCTGATTCAGTGCTGAGGGTAACCGTGATGTTGCTTGCGTTGACAGTACCCACATTCTTGATGTCCATCTTGAGTGATAAGGTCTCGCCGAAATCGGCTTGTCCATTGTTTTCGTCTTCGATTTCATAAGACTGATAGATGACATAGGCGCAGTTGCCTGGCATCGTGATGGCGTCAAGAGTCTGAGGCCATGCGTTGCATCCAGTGACTACGAGGGTGATTTCGTCAACGAAATCGATAGGCTCAAAGAACTCGATGGTAGCGTGTCCGTTTTCATCGGTCTGTGCAGTACCAAGCATCTGCTCTCCGTGGAAATAGCTGCAACGGAAATTCTTCAGTCCATTGCCGTTGGCATCAAAGACATTGACTTCAGTGGATTCAAGACCGACAAGAATCTGATTTGCATAGTCGACTTCAGGAGTGAAAGGTTCGTCGTGCCATGCGCAGGCTGCCACATCACCCATGATGTTCAGGTCGTAGAAATTCCAACGTAATGCGTTCTCTTCCCACTGCCCAGGTGCATTGACCCATGGTGCTGTCATGCACTTGCCTTCGGTAAGGGCCAAACCGACGTAAGGGATGCGGTCGTTGTAATAGGCATCCTCCGTCTCACGATGCAGGTGGATGGATGGACCTTCAGTCTGTCCCTCGTTGAACCAACCATAACGTGAGTTACCAATGGCTGCCACAGCGAAGTTGCTGATTTGCGTCATTCTTTCAAGGATACAGGTGCTGCTAAAGTCACCGCAGATACATCCTGAAGTGTGGAAGAACGTGTAGTTGTGGTCAACACCGTTAACTGCATAGAAGTTCTGGTCGGTGATGTCACTGTTGTACCATCCAGCCACATAGCTGGTGTTGGCGTGACCGTCGTGGTGAACATACTGAGCGCCTTCATTGATGGCATTCTTGAGTCTTGAACCACTCCAGTTGCCTTCTTCTTCATAGAGACGGGTGAAGGTGTAGTCCTCAGGGATACAGTTGGTGCTATATCCATTGTCGTCGTGCTGACCGACAAGAAGTTCAAGGTACATACTACCATTGCTTAATGGGTCGTCATAGAGATGCTCACCGGCAAGGATAATCTTGCGGAACTCACCTAAGACAGGCTCTGTCTGATAGGTCATGGTCTTGTGGAGCATGTTATGTAACTCGGTCTGAGTGCTGAAACACATACGACCGACGCCAATCTCAGGAAGGAGGTCGTCTTCGCCAATCTCGCCCCATTTGTTGTCGCCATTGTCATTCCAGGTTCCATCCAATGCTGCATAGTAAAGGTCGGCAGGAATGTCATTGTCGGTCTCCCAGCTGCCTCCAGTGAGAACGCTGCAGTAGAATCCACGATAAGGCATATCCGGCACGTCACCAGCGATGTTGACCATCATGATGCCGTTTTCTTCATATTCCTGGATGATGTAATTACGAATCTTCTCAGGATTGTCGCGGCCGTCCATCGTGGACAGAACTTCTTCCAGAGAGATGATGCGGGTACGAAGACCTCTTGCGTTATAAAAATCAATATAAGTGTCGAATTCCGATAACCACATCTGCTTGGTGATGACGAGCAGCTCGTAACCAGAAGCGGTGCGACCACGTCCCTTGTAGCTTTGAAGCATCTCAGGGTTCTGTGCTAACTGGGATGCACGATAGCAGTTGTTGGCGGTGAGCCAGAGCTTACGACTGTTGTCGGTCTTGGAAGCAGTGGTCTTCACGATGACAGTGGCTTTGGTGGCGTAGCTGACACGACCGGTAGCTGGTTCATATTGTACAGGGGTGAAAGCGGAGAAAGCAAAGCCGATACCATTCATATAATAGGTGCTGAGCTTACCTTCTGCTTGGGCAGGATAGATAGCCTTTGAATTGTAAATGCTTTCGTCCTTGACAAACTCGCGACGCTCTGGGTTGGAATAAGTGCGTGCTGGTTGGTAAGGGAAGAGCATGTGACTTCCTTCAATCTCATGAAAGTCGGAGAGAATCACTTCGATGGATTGTGCTTCCTGACCTTCAGGTAACATCAGGCTGACGCTCTGATAGGGAAGGGAAGGCTGACCAGCCAGTGCGGTCTGCATGCAGCCTTTCAGCTCTACCTGTTCGTAACCTTGGATTGCGTTGATGTTGGGCTCACTGAATGTGTAAGTCTTCTCGATTGTCTGTGCCGATACAAAAAGACAGACAAATGATAAAAGTGCTGTAAGGGTTAATTTTTTCATTATGATTTGATTATTTGACTATCAATTTCTGACAAGTGGTGCCGTTAGCATTTTGAATCTGAACGAGGTATAAACCTGAATTAGCTATGGCAATTGACTGCTCTCCATCAACCTGGTGCAGGGTCATGACAACTTGTCCAAGGGTGTTATAGATGGTGACATCTGAGGTCTCGGTGAGACTGAGGGTGCAATGTCCATCGTTAGGGTTAGGATAGATGGTGTTCAGGTCGATGACCTCGCTGCCCATGCCCAGGACGGTTACATCAGGTGGGAAGACGATGAAATCGAGCCATGCACAGTCTTGACCGCTTTCAGCACCTGCGTCCTTGGCATAAGTCCATTTCAGCTTGTGTGTGCCTTGTGACAGAACGAAGGTGGCCTTGGTCCAGTCTTCTTCGCCTGACCATCTGTCAACGAGCTGGTTGTCGAGGTAGAACGACAGGAAGTCGTATGCGAGTTCTGAGGAGACCTTATAATAGAAGCTGAATTCGTTTTCGCGGAGTACTACATAGTCGAGCCACATGGAAGCCATCTGGTTGTTGCCAAGGGCTGGTGACTTAGCACAATATTCGCCTTCGAAGGCGCCGCTGTTGACGATAGACCATTGATGTGCTGCGGTATGTTGCCAATTGTACTTGCTGAAGTTACCCGTTTCAAAGTCTTCCACTGCACAGCCTACGTTGACGTAGCAGTGACCGCCACGATAGTAGTGACCAGCGTAAGCGGCAAGAATGAGTTCAAATGCGGTGGCACGTGCGATGTTGTCTCCAACACTGAAGGTGAAATCAACATTCTTCACTTCTTCAACAGCCAGGTCTTCGAGGTCGAATTCGTTGACATCGAACATAATTTCAGGTGCTGAACAGTACACACCGAAATGCGTGTTGTGTGCCAGACAGCCACCGATGTTCTTGATGGCGAAGGTGAGTTGGATAATCTCTCCTGGGTCAGCCAGTCCATTGCCGTTTCCTTCAATCTCGGTGAGGATGATATTACCAATTTCGAAGTTAGGTGCGTGGGCGATGAGTGAGAAATGACTGGTCCAAACTTCACTGCCATTGGTGCAGCTGAGAGTGAATCCCAACTCGGTGTTGTCGATAATGCTGTCGCAAACCTTGATTTGGAAAGCGTCGTCAACGGTGACAAAGGCAAATGGGTCCATGCTGCCAACCGTAGCACTGCCTTGAAGGATTCTGACATAATCAGGCTGGTCAGCAGTAAGGGTAGCCGTGACATTCTCGGCACTGAGGTTACCGACGTTACGGAAGGTGATTCCTAAAATGTGCTCTTCGTTGTAGTCAACCTGACCGTCTTCATCGTGAAGCTGGAATTCGTCGAAGATGACATGGGAGCAGTCGCCTTCTGGGAAGGTGACCGTATAGAATTCTGGCCATGCGCTCATACCCGTAATGACGAGGGTCAGCGTATCCGTGTTGAGGACTGGGTAGAAATTCAAATCAGCATGTCCCTCACGGTCGGTTGAAGCCATTCCGATAAGGTCTTCGCCATTGAAGAGACGGCAGGTGAAGTTGAAGAGGGCTTGACCTTCCTCGTTGTGAATGTCGACAGGAATGGTGTTAGCACCCACTTCAAGAACTGCAGGATATTCTACGGTAGGATTGAAAGGCTCGTCAAACCATACTGGCAGCGTGCCATCACCGATGACATTCAAAGCATACATGGTCCAACGCATCGTTCCACTTTCTCCGTACATGGTGATGTATGGAGAAGTCATAATCTTACTTTCTCTGAAAGCCATAGTGAGTTCAGGGATGCGTTCGTGATAGAAAGCATCGACGAGCTCACGGTTGAAGTGTGCTGATGAGGCATCGCCTGCAGTGCTGTACCATCCGTAACGGGAGTTACCAGTTGAAGCGATGACACCAGTAGGATTGTTGACCATGCGCTCCAAGATGCAGTCGTCTGCAAAGTCACCGCAGATACAGCCCTGACTCTGGAAGACCGTGAAGTTGTGGTCAACGCCATTGGCTCCGTTAAAGAGATTCTCGTTGATGTCCCAGTTGCTCCAACCAGCTACATAACTGGTGTTGGCGTGACCGAAGTGGTTGACGAACTGAGTGCCTTGACGGATGACATCACGAAGTTCGTTGGCATTCCAACTGTGAGTAGGAGTCTCATATACACGAGAGATTTCGTAAATGTCCTCGTCATAACCATAGGTCGTATATCCATTGAAGTCGCTCATTCCAACGAGACGCTCCAAATCGGATGATGCGTAATATCCATCACCTAAATGCTCACCAGCAAGCGTTGTCTTGTGGAATTCTCCCAAAACAGGCTCGGTGATATAAAGAGTAGTCTTCGCTAAAAGGGTGTTTAAAGTGTTGATGTTCTTGAAAGGCAGACGTGATACGCCAATCTCTGGCAGAAGGTCGTCTTCCCCAATTTCACCCCATTTGTTGTTTCCATTGTCGTTCCAAGTACCATCGAGACCTGCATAATACAAGTCGGCAGGGATGTTATCTTCATAACCATCTTGTGCATGGCACCACAACCCACGGTAAGGTACTAAGTTGACATCACCAGCCAATACAACGGAAGTGATACCGTTTTCTTCGTATTCCTGAATGATATAGTTACGAATCTTTTCTTTGTTATCGCGACCACCCATCGTTGAATAGATGTCGGCAGTAGTAGCAACACGGATTCTGACACCTCTGCCAGCATACAGACTGATGTAATCGTTGAACATGTCTTCATAAGAGCCTGGAGCAACAATCAACACATCGTAACTTGGCATCTTGTTGTCACGACGACTGTAAGTGCTGACCATCTCAGGGTTCTGAGCCAGCTTGTTGATGGCCTTAAGGTTCTCTTCGCGTAACCAGAGCTTACGACTGTTGTCAACACGTGAGCCCTTGGTCTCGATGCGAACGGTAACCGTGCGTGCATAGCTGACACGACCCGTTGCAGGGACATAACGCATAGGAGTGAAACCGCTGAAAGCAAAGGCAACACCGTTGAGATACTGAGTCTGAACGGCACTGTTGGTCTTCTCAGGGAATTCCTCAGTTGACTGATACAGCGTTTCATTCTTGATGAATTCGAAAGGTCCATCTGCAGAGATAGGACGCTCTGGCTGTACTGGGTAGAGATTGTAACTTCCTTCTAATTCATAGAAGTCGGAATAGACAACCTCGATAGAAGCTGCGTCTTGGTCCTGTGGCATCACCAGACTGACAGGCATCCAAGGAAGCATCGGAGCTCCCATGTCGCCTGTGGGACGGCATCCTTCAAAACTGATAATCTGATAACCATCAACTTCAGTCATAAGAGGATGCGAGAAATGATAAGTGTGCTCAATGACTTCAGCTCTCGTAACGAGGCATGCGAGCATTACAATGCATGTGAGTAGAAGATTCTTCATAGATAAAATAGTTTATGATATTTATTTGATAATCAATTTGATAGTCTTGGTCTGACTTGCATTCTTAACCTCGACGAAATACATCCCTGAAGGATATCCCGTCATGTCAAGGACCTGAGTTCCTCTTGCGGCCTGAAGCTGTAAGATGCTTTGTCCTAATGAATTGAATATGTTTATGTTGTTGTCTTCTTCTCCGAGAAGAAGCGTGAATGGTCCATCCGTAGGGTTAGGAAGTAACTCGATGGTGTGAGGAGTAGTGGTCTCCATAAGGTCGGTGACGATGCATGCGCCAGGGAAGATGATATCATCGAGATAGACGGCGTCGGCTCCTGCACTATTTTGAGGACTCTTGTCGTAACGGAACTCGATGACATGGTCCCCGGCAGTGAGGTGATGGGTGAACTGTGTCCAATCTTTTTCACCACCCCAGTATTTGATGACTTTATTGTCGACATAAAAGACGAGATAATCGTGTTTTTCGGAGTCGGTCTTGAACCAGAACGAGATGTCACCATCAATGAGGATGTTGGTGCTGACAATGAGACTGGAGATTTCATCGTCTTCGATGGCACCAGACTTTGCGCAATAGTTGCCTGAGTGGGTTTCTTCATCGGTGATGGTCCAAGGCAAATCGCCTGCAAAATCCCATTCCATGAAACTGAAGTCACCGCTTTCGAAGGTCTCGGTAGCGTATCCAACGGAGAAGGCATAATCGAACAGGACCTCGTAAGCTCCGCTGGTGAGTTCCATCGCCATGTTGAAGAGCGTTCCTCCAATGATATTCTCATCGCTGACAAAGGTGATGTCGGCTTCAAATTCCTCGTTGACATCCAAGTTGCCGAGATTGACTTCACCGAGTGTGACGGTGATATCCTGACTACTGCAGGCGGCACTGAGATGGATGTTAGGTGCGGTAGCATGACCGGCGTTCTTGCCATAGACATGCAAAGTGATAGGCTCTCCTTGGTCGATGAGACCGTTTTGATTGCCTTCACTGTCGTCGATGACGACCTGAGTGAATTGAAGCACAGGGGCCATCAGATAGATTGGGGCCGAATTGCTCCAAGTGTGGGTGCCATCGGTGTTTTCGAAGGTGAAGATGACTCTCGTCATATCCACAGCATCGTCGGCCACCGTGAAGCTGAAAGCATCGGAGAAGGTGGCAGTGCTGTTGGCATTGATGGTGCCGGCATCAAGAGTGTTATGGGTAATCGTGACAGATTCTTGGTCAGCACTGATGGTGCTGATGATATTGTTGGCGGTGACGTCACCGACATTGCTAAGGTCGACGTCGATGCTGAATGCTTCTCCGAATTCAATGTTGCCATTCCCATTGCCATGGTCGTTGTAAGTCTGGTCTGAACTGAAGATGAAGCACTGACCCTGGGCAAAGCCTTCAACATGATATTGCTGTGGCCATGCACTCTGACCCAGGATGACAAGTGTCATGTCGGTATCGTCGTCGCTGACGGGACGGCTGAGTTCGAGGGTGGCGTTGCCTTCGGCATCGGTGATGGCGAAGCCGAGCAGCTCTTCGCCATGGTATAGACTGCAGCGGAAATTATCCAAAGCCTGACCTTGGTATGAAACTGTGACGTCCGTGCTGGTAGTGCCAGTAATGAGGCCAGTTCTATAAGCTACTTCTGGGATGAAAGGCTCTCTGAACCATGGCGTTAATGCAACATCGCCTAACTCGTTGAGACAGTATATATTCCAACGCATGCATCCGTCTTCACCATACATGGTGACATAGGGGGCAGTGGATATCTTGGCTTTACGTAAGGCTGCACCAACGAAGGCGAGATGGTCCTTGCAATAGCCGTCAACGAGTTCGCGGTGGATATGAGCAGCCATACCATCACCCCACGGCACATACCATCCATAGCGTGAGTTACCCATCGTCATGACGAAACCAGTCGGGATGGTAACCATCTTCTCCAAGACACAGCTGCTTGGGAAATCGCCGCAGATACATCCGTGTGAATGGAACAGCATGAAGTTGTGCTCGACACCATCATTGCCTGCAAAGAAGTTATCACCCATCGTGCTTCCTGTCCAACCAGCCACATAGTCGGCATTGGCGTGACCGACATGGTGAACGTATTGACCTCCGGTGCGGATAACACCCTTGAAAGCGGATGCATTCCAGTCCATAGAAGGCGTTGCGTAATATTTCTTGAAATTGTAATCGGTAGGATAGCCGACGGTGGTGTAGTCGTAATCACTGCTTCCACCGATGAGACGCTCTAAGTCGGTCTCTCCGTAATAGCCATCACCAAGATGTTCTCCACCGAGAACAGGAGAGGTGAATTCGCCCAAAACGGGATTCGTCAGATAGGAGAAGGTCTTGTGCATGATGACGTCGAACTGCTCCTGATTGTTGAAAGGCAGACGGCCGATGGAGAGCTCTGGCAAGAGGTCGTCTTCTCCGACTTCACCCCAACGGTCGTTGTTGTTGTCGTTGAGAGTGCCATCGAGACTTGCATAATACATATCGGCAGGGAGTTGGTCCTCGTAACCTTCCTGAGCGAAGCAATACAGACTGCGGTAAGGCATGATGCTCACATCACCAGCGAGACTGACCATGGAGATGCCATTATCTTCGTATTCTTTGATGATATACATGCGAATCTTTTCCTGATTGTCACGCCCCTCACAAGTTGGATAAATGTCTTCGAGAGTGGCAATACGGGTGCGGATGCCACGACTGTTGTGGAAGTCGACATACTCTTGTAGACGTTCAACCCAGTCCTGCTGAGCGATGACGAGCATGTCGTAGCCAGCCACCTCGCGACCTCTGCTGTTGTAGGTGCTGAGCATCTCGTTATTCTGTGCTATGCCTTCGATGAGCGATTTGTTTTCGGCAGTAAGCCAAAGCTTACGGCTGTTGTCGTAGCGGCAGCCTTGCATCTCGATGCGGACGGTGACATCCTGAGCGTAACAAATCTTTCCTGTAGCAGGGATATAGCGCGCAGGAGTAAAGCCGCTGAAGGCAATGCCCACGCCATTGAGATATTGTGTCGTGACTTTGCTTGTCAGATTCTGAGGATAAGTCTCCGTTGAACGGTATATCGTCTCGTCTTTGGCAAAAGGAATGACCTTGTCCTCGGAATACGTACGAGGAAGCTGGTAAGGATAGAGATTGTATTCTCCGTCCAACTCAACAAAGTTATTGTATTCGACGGTGATGTCATATGCCTCAAAGCCTTGAGGAAGGACTAAACTGACTGTTTGATAGGGGAGAGTAGGTTCGCCCACCTGACCACGTGCTGCACAGCCTTGCCAGCTGATTTGCTGGTAGCCATCACGTGACTCAATAAGAGGTTGCTGGAAATGATAAGTGTGCTCGAGCGTCTGAGCCATTGAAATAGATCCAATCAGGACCAGTAAAAGAGTGAAAACGAACTTGCTCATTATTAATATAAAAATTTGGGCGCAAAGATACCGAAAAAAAACGTTTGCTGGACTGCGTTTTGGGACTTTTTTTTACCTTTGCATCGAAAATAAATTGAACTATGAAAATCAGAGCAGCCGTAGTCGGTTACGGCAATATTGGTCGCTTCGTCGTGGAGGCCCTTGAGATGGCTCCCGACTTCGAAATTGCTGGCATCGTTCGTCGTAATGGTGACGCCGATATGCCACTGGAACTCACTCCCTATAAGGTCGTTAAAAACATTTCGGAATTGGGTAAGGTCGACGTGGCCATCCTGGCAGTGCCATCGCGCTCCTGTCCCGAATATGTCAAACAGATTCTGCCTTTGGGAATCAATACCGTCGACTCGTTCGACATTCATACTTCGATTCCAGAATATCGTTCCGAACTGATGTCCACGAATAAGTCAACGAATACCGTGAGTGTCATCGCCGCAGGATGGGACCCGGGCTCCGACTCGGTAGTCCGTACCTTGATGCAGAGCATGGCTCCTAAAGGCTTGACATACACAAACTTCGGTCCCGGTATGTCGATGGGTCACAGCGTCTGCGTCCGCTCCAAAGCTGGAGTCCGTGATGCGCTCTCCGTCACGATTCCTCTTGGCGAAGGCATCCACCGCCGTATGGTATATGTCGAACT
>X415_White_Rhinoceros__coassemble_294_pt1 | contig 12401 bp, 3 predicted proteins | sample X415_White_Rhinoceros__metabat2_low_PE_005 | metagenome-assembled genome bin X415_White_Rhinoceros
TTTCTGCACAAGTTACGGAACTCACCCTGGATATCCCGGATTTGCAAGCATCTATCTCCTCAACGACCGATTGGAGATTACAGGTCACCACCTTGAAACCGATGATGAATGTCTCAAGGCATCGATGATTCTTGCCACCCAGGACGGCGGTTGTATCAGCATCTATGACTCATGCAGTTTTCAGTTGAACAGTCACGACTCCTACCCTATCATCTCCAAACTATCAAGAGACGATTTTGATGTAATTCCATGGTCAATCATTGAAAACACTCACGCTACCCAATCCTTTTGCGCCTATCCCAACCCGACCCATGAATCCCTTTTCATCCCATTCCAGACTTTGGATATTGGGCATGCCCGATGCCAAATCAGCGACATAACCGGAAGGATTATCCTCGATTGCGTCATCGACAGCAACAGCGGGATTCTTCATGTTGATGTATCAAGACTGAATAATGGTATATATAACTATTCATTATATAACAATAAAAATATTTTATATTTAGGAACATTTTTAAAGAATTAACAACACTATCATCTTCCAACAAAGGCATTAGTCAGCCCCATTAAGTCCTAGGCTAAAGGCTGACTATATGCCCGAGTTATATCCTACAACGAATGCTTATTTGAACCGATAACATATTAAACACCAATATTTTATGAAAAAACAAATCATCCTTCCAATACTATTGACATATTTCATTTTAACAGCAGTTCAAGTCACCATCGCCCAAAACGACTGTGTTGATTGCAGCGGATGCCATGCCTCTGGAAATCACGCCTCAGCAATAGGAACCAATAACACAGCTTCTGGCAACAACTCCTTTGCGGGAGGTTACAATTCACGAGCGGCCGGGAGCAACAGCTTTGCTTTTGGTTACAACAGCAAAGCGCTACAGTCCACCTCCATCGCGTTAGGCAATGGCACCGAGGCAACTTATGCAAACAGCTTCGCCATCGGTTCCTATGTCCTGTCTCATGCCCAAAATTCCATTACCATTGGATATGGGCCCACGGCATCCTCACCTCTCATAAACTCTACACCCTACAGCATTGCCCTTGGAACCTACAGCAACCATCCTACCTTACTCATCACAAAATCCACCAACAAGAACTATACTGGCAAAGTCATAGTCGGTTATGCATCTACCGCCAGAGCAAAACTCTATGTAACAGCTGACGACAACGAAGATGCGGATTTGTTTTTAGAACCCAAAAACAAGATAAGTCACAAAGCAGTTCTCAAACTCTTTGACGAAAATCACACCTTGAGCGCAAGCATCTCGGGTGAACTCAAACTAACCGCCACCGATGCAAGACTAACTATGATGAATAGTGGATACGATTTCGGTTTGAACGGTGAAAAAATGGTTCATCTATACTCAGGGTTGAATCCAGCCATCATGGTAAATGCAAAACGAGTATCTGGTCAAGAAAGACGTGATGCCTCAGGTCCTTCATTCGCACTCGATTTCAAGGACAACGGCTTATGCCTCAGAACAGCTTTGCCGCAAGACCCACGAGAAACCGCCATCACCAACTGGAAAGAGACTTTTAGGATGGACCTGCAGGCGAACACTCTACGCTTTGACGGTCACGTTGGCATCAATACTCCCAATGTATCCGGCACCTATGCGCTCGCCGTGGACGGCGGAATCATCTCAACAAAAATTCACATCAAGGAAGCAAAAGAATGGCCCGACTATGTCTTTTCCGACGATTATGCCCTAATGAACCTTAACGAGCTCAACGAATATATTCGCAGCAACAAACATCTTCCAGGATTGCCTTCCGAAAAGATTATCGAAGAGCAAGGCTACGATTTGGACGAGATGACATCCAAACTATTAGAGAAAGTCGAAGAATTAACAAGATATATTCTTCTTTTACAAGAAGAGATTGACGAATTGAAACAGCCGAAACAGCCACATGGCGACAGCATCATTCAATTCAATTATGATGCAAATGGAAACCGTATCTCACGTAGTCTTCTCATTACACGGATGAACGAAGGCTCGCAACCCACTGCTCAGCAACTAAGCGGGATAATCTACGACATCTTCCCCAACCCAACAGACGGGACTTTCTCACTTCACATCGGTGAAGGACTCGAACAGCAATGGCAAGCACTTCTCTTCAGTCCCTCAGGAATACTGCTTGAGAAGCAAGACATTTCTACAGGGTCACATAACTTTAATCTTTCCGATAAGGCTTGTGGCACCTATCTTCTCCAGCTGACCAATGGCGAAGAGCAACAGACCTGGAAAGTGGTCAAATATTAACCGGAGACCGACTATGAAAAAACTCACAATTATTATCAGCATCATGCTGCTGGCCAAAATAGCGCATGCTGACCACCATTACAGCTTCAGTTTAGGGTTATCAACCCAACAAAGCCACTATTTCACAGCTACAAGCTATATCGACCTGCTCCCTGGTTTTGAGGCAGAACCCGTTTCGGGTCACGAAATAATTTTCTCAATCGACCAACTCAGTGTCATCCCTCCAGAAGAAGGACAGACTGGAGGACCTTTCGCTAATGACGACGGCGTAGTGGGCACTTTGGAAGGAAGCATTGACATAAGTGCATTAGGAGGTGCCCTTTACACCATCCCGATAGAACTCCCACTAGGACTAGGCGACTTAGCACCATCTCTTGGGATATGTTACAACAGTCAAGGCAGAAATAGCGACCTAGGCTGGGGATGGTCGCTCGCTGGTCTATCATCTATCACCAGGACTGGAAACACCCTCTATCACGACAATAATGTCAGCAATGTCAACTTTGAGAACGACAAATTCCTCCTTGACGGACAACGTCTTCTCAAGATAAGTCCCACCCTCTATGGGGGTGATGGTACGGTTTATCGAACTGAAATAGATCAGCTTAGAAAAATCATCTCTTACCAGGAAGATACGCTACGAGGTCCGGCATACTTCAAGGTTTTTGATGCAGATGGGAAGATTCGCTATTACGGCATGACAAGAGACTCTCGAGTATGCTTAAAAAAAACCGACGCGGTCTGCATGTGGCTACTGAGCCGTATTGAAGACCGATACGGGAACTATATTGAATACACTTATCACAACAATCAGCATGGCTATTATCTGACCCAGATTGCTTACTCGGGCAACAAAACAGCCCATGTCGATGCTCAGTTTCACATCGTCTTCAGCTACGAGGACCGCGACGATATTGAGACGTATTACGTAGGCAATCAGCTGCTCATGGAAGACAAGCTTCTAAACAGGATTCAAATCTTTCATGACGACATCGAAACTAGCCGTTATGACTTCACCTTTGAACCAAGAAATCTCGGGAACGGGTATCCCTATCCACGACTATGCAGCATCACCTACAGCAGAGGCAAGCAACACTACAACCCCACACGAATTCAATGGGGGACAAATAATTACCCTATCCTGTCCTCGTCCAACACGAAAAAACAAACCAAGACAAATGGCATCGAAGACGCCTTCTCGAATGCCGTTAAGTTTTGCGGAGACTTCAACGGAGATGGATATTCCGATGTAATATCAACCCAGAAGGACAAAAACGGCCAATATTCTGAAGCCCACTTGTTTCTAAATCAAGGAGGCAATCAAACTATAGAATTCGACTATCTTCGTTCCTTCGACCTTAGTCAAGGAATCAGTTGGATTTATGTAGCAGATTTTAACGGTGACGGATGCGACGATGTTCTGTTCAACTATCGTCAGAGAAACGTTTTTCCGACGCCCGACGAAGCGAACGCTGTCATCTATCTTTCCAAAGCTAATCCTAATGGTTCAATCACCTTCAAAAAATATGAGACAGAGCCTTGGGGCATCTATAACGACCAATATGAAAGTCTAGTCATAGGAGATTTCCATGGTGATGGACATCAATCCATTCTATATCACTCCATTCGCAATCAAAAATCCGAGCCAATGGCTGCAATAATCACTTATGACAAAGACAACGATACCTTTTTACTCGAATTCATCGATGGTCACCTTGACGCCAGAGACCTCTATGCTGCCGACATCAATGGAGATGGCATCAGTGAAATCATCTATCGCAAAACCAGTAGCACCCTGATGACAAAGCTTTGTCGTGAGGACAACAGATGGCATTTCAAACAGCTTTCTTCCAACAACACAGGAATCTGGGAACAATGCTTCTTCGGAGATTACAATGGAGACGGAAAACAAGATATTCTATTCTACAACGGAAAAGCCAGTGTTCCATACCGGTGGTTCCTAAGCTATGGCACTGGAAATGGATTATCTACCACTCACTATCTCAGAGACCCTTTCCCATACACAGAACTATCCAACGACCGGTTCAGTTTAGACATTTCCAATGAGACCATGCATTTTATCAAGGCAGGTGATTTTGATGGCAATGGCTGTTACGACTTGGTGATGCGCGACGATGAAGGAGTTCATTTCATCTATGGTCCATTTAAGGAAGAAAACCTCAAAGTCGTCATGGATAACACCCAATGTGTTAGCACCCAACTATTTAGTTACTACAGCAACATGGATATCTGTCTCGGAAATTTTATCGGCACGGAGACCTTATGTTTCTTGGGCAATCATTCCATCTCATTTCTCCCCCCCATGACACACCGTTATGAGGTTAGGGCTCTCACCGATGGCTTAGGCAACAAGACGGAGCTGAACTACGACTATCTTCTTCCCAATCCGCGAAATGAACATGACGAGAATTTCTATTGTCAACGCAGCGGCTGTACCGACCACACTCTTGGAATCTACAGCAATCCTCTTCCTCTGAGAGCCTTATGCGGCATCACCACCTATAATGTCAGCGGCAAACCCTTATCCATAAAGTTTCATTATGAAGGGGCACTTATACATAAGAGAGGCAAAGGTATTATTGGATTTAGCAAGATTCGACAGCAACACTTTTGCAACCATCTCCTACAAAACACTATTGAAAAGCAATTCGACACTCAGGTTATGGGAGAACTCATTCATGTGACTTTGGAAACCGAAAACATCTACGATAGAGAGGGCAATCTGATGGCGAATTCAACGCCTTGTTACTTGCCCTATACACACGAAAAAAACAAGAAGATTTTTCTTCCTGTTCTCATCAGCACCACTCTCGAGCAGTACGACATAGACCATCCCGACCATATCCTAAAAAAGAAAATCACTGACTACTCCTACGTTTTTCAATGCACTAACCCGTATCAATATAGCATTCCACACACCATACAAATCACAGAAGGGCTGACCGACAATCTAGCCATCCACAGTGCTGATGCCTGCGAGTTTCAGCATATCACGACAACGAGTTATGCAAACGACAATATCAGCGAATGGATTATCAACAGACCCCAGAGCGTTCTGACAACGGCGCGCCGCTCAGGCGACTATGACGATGTCAACCAACTCCTCACCTACACCTATTCGAGTTCAAAGCCCTATCAAATTCTATCCGAGAGATTTACTCCCAATGATGGGCAGGAGCCCAATGACCCACTAAGTACCCAGTCCAACTATGGCTACGACCAGTTCGGTCATGTGACTACCCATATCAAAAGCGCCCCTTTCAGTGCCATAGAAGCGCAAAAATATCAATATGAATATGGAAAAGAATATGGTTATCGGCTCCTGACACGGGAGACAGACCCTGGAGAGAACCTCACCCTCTACTCGTATGACCCAGTCTATGACCATCTCATCGCCACGACCGATTGTAACGGTAAAGAAACTCGATATGAGCAGGACCCATTTGGCAGCACCTGCTGGACCTTCAATCCCGACGGCACCACCCATTGCAAGGCAACCCGATGGGACAATGGTATCGTTATCTGGGAACAGAAATCCGGAGGCAGAATCGTGATGACTCATCATGCCATCACTGGAGAAGAAACCGAAACAACATGCTACAACGACAACGGGGATTTCGTCCAATCAGAGATTTATTATGATGATTATGGGCGTGTCCTGCAAGAGAATGTTCCCCACTCGCAAGGATTCGACGACAACAAGGTGCGCTACACCTACGACCAACACAACCGAGTCCAGCAAATCATCCATAACGACGGGACATACGAAGACATTCATTACAATGGCAACAACACCCAGTCAACCTTTTTCTCTCTTAACAAGGAAGAACAATCCGAAGCCAAGACTGTGAATGTAGCAGGATGGACTGTTCGGAGTACGGATGCTGAAGGCGTGTCGGTCGTCTATGACCATTATGCAGACGGGGCTGTTAAAAGTGCCCAAATCGAGGGGATGGCCCTAACTCGCATCGAAGCCGCTTATGACCATGCAGGCAACCAAGTCCTGCTCAGCGACCCCAACTATGGTCTCGTGCAAAACCAATACGACGCCTATGGAAATCTGTGTCAACGCATTTCACCCAAAGGAGATGTCACCAACTACAGCTACGACATCTTAGGGCGATGCACTAAACGCGTTCGCACAACCGCAAACGGAAACAGAAGCGACACAACCACATGGAGTTATGGGGATAGAGATGGAGAACGCAACATGTTAGTAAGCATTGACAATCCACAACAAAAAATCAGCTATCAGTACGATTCGATGCAACGACCCACACGCATCACTGACAAACGTCTTGACACACTGTTCACGACACATTACAGTTACGATACGGCATCGAGGGTAAGTTCTATCACCTATCCATCAGGAGTATACATCAGCTATCTTTATTCCGAAAATGGCAATATAAAAGAGATTGTCGATGATGATGGCGATGTGATTTGGAGCACACAAAGCACAACCCCTTTGCAACAAATTCAGAGATGTACACTGGGCAACGGCATCGTGAGCGAGTATACGTATGATGAAAAGACAGGTCGACTGACAGGCATCGAATCTTATAGTAAAGGCAACAAAATACAAGATTGCCACTACACCTATGACGGCTTCGCCAATATCAGCAGTCGCTGTCACGACTACATGGGACAAAGCATTTTAGAACATTTCAGTTACGACAGGCTAAACCGTTTGACGAACGTCAGTTCCAACCTCGGAGAGAGTCTGTTCACTTACGACCCTTTGGGAAGGATGACCAATAAAACCAGCGAGGGAAAATTAATCTTTCGCGATGCAGAGTATAACGAAGCACAGCCCCATGCCATCAGCACCGTGCACAGTACAGGAGGAGTCTTCCCACAAGAGAGGATGGAGCTCTCCTATACCACCTTCGATAGGGTTGCCTCGATATCGGAGAGCTGCAATGAGATTCTATTTGAGTATGGATACGACGATTATCGTACAAGAATGATTGAGCATCTTAATGGTCATGAACGCGTCAAGACCTACGCAAGCGGATGTGAGTTTATTCAAGAAGATGGAGGGGAAATTTACTCGAGGACTTTCATCAGTGGACCTACGGGTATCTTTGCAGTTGTTGAGAAACATGGTGAGAAGAAGGACATCTATTACATTTTAAAAGACCATTTGGGAAGTTGGACGCATGTCACAGACCATGATGGCGCTATACTTCAGGAATGCAGTTATGATGTATGGGGACAAGAACGCAACGACCTGCAACCCTGTTTCGACAGGGGTTTCTCCGGTCACGAGCATATTCGGGCTATGGGACTCATCAACATGAATGGAAGGCTCTACGACCCTTTGACATCATCGATGCTTAGTCCCGACAACAACATTCAGATGCCCGACTTCAGTCAGAATCTAAACCGATACACCTACTGCTTAAACAACCCTTTGCTCTACACCGACCCTGACGGAGAGAGTTTCATCTCTGATGCACTGTTTGTATATTTCATGTTGTGTACCAACACCGGATATGAGATACAGAAATATGCTTTTCATGCAGCCTTACATATCGACCTGCATCTTTCGACCGAACAGAAAGGCATAGGCTTCGATTTCAGCGCAGGGCTTCCCAAAAGAAATACTTTCAGTTACCAGGTTCATATGGGGGCGACCTATTACTGGGGACACTATGACGACAGTTATACAGGATTCGAATTCCGTTCAGGGCTTGAGATTACGGTATTCTCTTCCATCACCTATTCCACTACCCTATTCAGCAGTGGCAATACAACACAAACCACGGGAGCTTTAACGCTTGGCAGTTGGCTATTCGGGGCGACTTATGAGAACGACTATATGGGTTTTGTGGGAGACATCTTTATGATTTTGCCTGAAGCAGATGGAGGAGACCGATATAGGTCGGCCGCAGCAAAAATCTATTTCACAGAATTGGCTTTAGGTGTCAACTTATTCACAGGGGACCCTGGGGTGGACCATGCAGACCGATGCACCTTCCTTGATTCTGATGTAGGGGGGCGTGAGACTTATTGTCTCAATGCCAAAGGCGACAATCCTGACGAGTTCAGGGCAGGAGTTCTATATTTTCAGGCAGGGCCCATACGCATCGGACAGAATAGCGAGCAGATTCGTAACATCTTCCAAAACCGCTTTGCGCACGACTTCCTTTGTCGTGGTGACTCGCCCTATTTCAAAGTTCTTGACCGTGAAAAAGAGACCTACTTTTACTTTGGCACTGGGACCGGCAATACGCTTTGGTAACAAAAAAAGGGGTTTTTCAACCCCTTTTTTATCTTGAGCACGCTTTTATTTTCCCCAATAATGGAAATCTTCGAGCTCTTTGAGAAGTTGTTCAACAGCAGCTTCAAGCTGTTCATCCTCTCCCTGAGCCATCTTTTCGGGGGTATTGCGGACTTTAATATCTGGTTCCAGCTGGTTGTTTTCCAGCCATTCGCCCTCTTCGGTACGATAGCCTATGACAGGGAGGCCAAAATAGAGCGAAGGATCTTGAAGTGTTTCCCAGGTGACACTCGACATGGTTCCAGGGACAGGCATTCCAACCAGACTACCCATCTTCTTGTGTTTATACACCCAAGGAGTACCATGTGCATTACTGTAGTTAGCTTCTCCGATAATCATCACTGATGGCTTATTGTACCTACGAGAAGGCATCACACATGCCACGCTGTCGCTGATGACCTGTTCAAGATATTTCTCTCCGCTAAAGAGGATTTCGATATCCTCATGCAGACGACCGCCACCATTGAAACGGGTGTCGATGACAATACCATCACAGAGGTTGTATTTGCCGAGAATCTTTGAATAGACGTCACGATAGCTTCCGTCGCCCATGCTCTTGATATGGACATAGCCGAGGCGACCATTGGATAATTTTGAAACCGTTTCCTCATTATGTTTCACCCAGCGGTTGTAAAGGAGATTGTTCATGGTTCCGTGGCTAATAGGTTTAACCGTCTCTTCCCAGGTCGATGCCCCGTCGGTTACGGTTACCAACACTGTCTTTCCGCTCTTGTTGTTCAGCAGAGGATAATAGTCTTCACCTGCTTTGATTTCCACGCCATCAATCTTCTGGATGATGCAACCAGCTTTGACTTTTGAGTTCTTCTTGTCGAAAGGACTTCCGGCGACCACTTCATCGATTTTCAGTCCATCGCCCTCATAATCAAGGTCAAGGAGGACACCAAACTCAGCCGTTGACGCGCCACCAAGACTAGGAGTGTAGCCTGACCCAGTATGCGAAACGTTCAATTCACCAAGGACCTCACTCAGCATTTCTGAAAAATCATAGTTGTTGTTGATATGAGCGAGGAAAGGTTGATAGGCTTCTTTGAGAGCTGGGACATCAACACCATGTTTATCACTCATAAAGAAACGTTTTTCGATTTGCAGGAAGACATGGTCGAACATATACTGACGTTCTTCTGCATAATCCATGATTTTGGTAGCATCATATTTAATGGAGGTTGACTTGCCGCCCTTTGCCTCAACTTTCTGGAGGCTACCACCTGATATCAGATAGAGATTTTCACCCTTATTGTCGATTGTCAAACCACGACCAGCATCTTTTTTGATGATTTTCATGGATTTATCACGGATTGTCAGTTCCCAGAGGTCCTGGCTTTTCTCAAATGAAGCAAGGAAATAGAGGTGTTCACCATCTTTATCCAGGGCATATCCTCCTAAATTTGAAGACATAGGAGTCAATCTGATTACACGATCTTGAAGAGTCTCCAGGTCGACTTCAATCTTTTTTGTCTCCTTTGACTTTTCATCTTTCTTGTCTTTTTTATCCTTCTTGTCTTTCTTATCATTCTTTGCCTCATCGCTCTTTGAATCTTTAGCATCCTTTTCAGTTTCCTTCAAGAGAGCGTATTCTTCCTTGTTGAGGCGGAATTTATCATAGGCATCCTGATTCATGAAAGCAATGAAAACATCGTTTTGACTTCCCCAAGAAGCATGGGAACGCATGCCATAACGATTGGATGAGAAGATGATGGCATTGCCATCCAAGACCCATTCAGGACCATCATCGATATATGCAGTTTCCGAGATATTATAGACCTCCATTGAGCCATCAGCTTTCACGATAGCAATGTCAGAATACGGGTCTCTCATGTTGGAAATCAAGGATATAGCAAACCATTGACCATCAGGTGACCATTGGTAATCGAAGCCATGGTCAGAGGTGTTGTAATGTTGACGGCCATCGGTGATTTGGCGCACCGTCTTGGTTGCTATATTATACACTTTCAATATATTACGATTCTCGATAAAAGCAATCTCTTTTCCATCGGGGGAATAGCTTGGAGCGATACGTTCTATGCCATCATTTTCGAACAGCGGATTCTCTTCAATCAGGGTAGCATAAGCGAAGTTATAGTCTTCTTTACGTGAGATGGTTGCTTGATAGAGATTCCAATAGCCATCGCGTTCGGAAGCATATACCAAGGTACGACCATCGGGAGCAAACGACGGATGGCGTTCTGCGGCTGGAGTGCTTGTGATTTGTTTAGTGGTACCATATTCATCTGTACCTGTCACAAAGACGTCACCACGAGAGACGAAAGCGACCAATTTGGCGTCATAAGAGAGAGCATAGCTGCCAAGGCCACGGAAATCTTGTTTGACGAGTTGTTCTTCGCTTTGGTCATTGATGATTTCGATGTCGACTTTTTGAGGCTGACCAGAGAGAGTCTGGGTATAGATTTCACCTCCGTAGCCATAGCACATCAGACCTGACTTGCTAACGCTCAGGAAACGAACAGGATAGGTATTGAAAGAAGTCAGTTGTTGAACTTTCTCAGCATTGTCAACAGGAGCTTTGTATACGTTGAAGCTACCTCCGTCGCGTTCGCTCAGAAAGACCATATCTTTAAAGCCAGGCAGATAATTGGGGTCACGGTCTTCACCCACATTGGTTGTCAAGATAGTGTGTGTCTTCTCTGAAGCATTATAGAACACAATATCACGAGCCACTGATGAGGTGTGATGTTTACGCCAGATATTCTCGCTGCCTTTACGATCATAATAGAGGAACGACTGACCGTCTTCGGCAAACGACATGCTGCAGACGGGGACAGCTACTACTTGTTGAGGGCGGCCACCTTCTGTACTCACTTTATACAGTTCCGTAATCCAACCTGAGGCGAACTGGATGTTCTCAGCTGATTTTTGAATCTGGGCAGAGTAATAAACCTCAGTCCCATCAGGAGAGAAGGCCAGGGGCAGTTCTGAAGCAGAGTTGGTGGTGACACGCTTTGCCACGCCACCTTCGGCCGAAACGGTAAACACATCGAAATTACCATTACGGTCAGAAGCAAAGGCCAGGCTCTTTCCGTCGGGTGACCATACAGGATTGCATTCATAGGAAGCAGCTGTCGTGATTTGCAAGGCTTTACCACCATTAGCATTTACCACATACACATCCCCTTTATAGCAAAAAGCAATTTTATCGCCCTGGGGTGAGATTACATTATCACGCATCCATAGAGGCTGAGCTGAGAGGTTGAATCCCAGTAGCAGCAGAGGTATTATAAAGAATTTTTTCATATAGATTTATTGAATTATTTTACATTAAACCAAAAGACGGGTTCATCTTCGAGAAACAGTTCTAGTTTATCGCCGATTTTGACGGTACCGACGCCACGGGGAGTCCCTGTGAAGATATAGTCACCTTCTTTAAGGGTAACGAAATGAGACACATAGGACACGATGGTATCGAAAGAGAAAATCATGTCGCGGCTATTACCTTGTTGTACCCATTGGTCGTTAAGTTTGAGGCCGAAGGAGATTTCGGAGGGATTTTTCAGTTCGGAGATTTTTTTGAAATTTCCGACAGGAGCAGAGGAGTCGAAGGCTTTAGCTATTTCCCATGGATGGCCTTTCTCGATGCAGCGGCGTTGGAGGTCGCGTGCGGTAAAATCGATTCCGACGGAGATGGCATCATAGTATTTGGATGCGAATCGAGGTTCGATGGAACGACCCGGTTTACAGATTCGAAGTACCAGTTCGGTCTCGTAGTTGATTTCGGAGGAGAAATCGGGATAGAAGAAAGGATTATGGGGCAAGAGCAGAGCAGAGGCAGGCTTCTG
>X415_White_Rhinoceros__coassemble_296_pt1 | contig 12371 bp, 10 predicted proteins | sample X415_White_Rhinoceros__metabat2_low_PE_005 | metagenome-assembled genome bin X415_White_Rhinoceros
GTAATAATGCTAATATGATTATTAATAATAGTTCATCAGAATTATTATGTATACATAATCAATTTGATGCTTTGGGCCGGTCGCCCTATGAGGCAAAGCTTGTAGCAGGCATTGTAGATGACCTTCTTGAAAATGGGGTAGATGTGTCACAAATCGGCGTCATGAGCCCCTATCGGGCACAGATACGAGAGATAAAACGAGCCTTGGTGGAGGAGTTTTCTTATGATGAGGAGTGTATGGATCAGTTCTTTATCGACACCGTAGAAAGGATGCAGGGACAAGAAAAGGATTATATCATCTTTAGTCTGGCTAACTGTAATCCTTTGGAAGTAGTTGACCGTCTGGATTTCTTCTACAGTCCCAATCGTCTCAATGTGGCTATCACACGTGCTAAAGTCAAATCAATAGTGATTGCCAACCAAAAGGTATTTGAACTATGTGACGAACTGCTAGCGGATTCAAATACCGCCGCATCGTTACGCCCAGGTCTCGAGGCATATCGCGACTTCAGAAAACTGTCAACGATTTTAGACCTTTCAATCAAAAGAGAGTGGTGATAGTATTCTGCTCAGGCTTGCTGATGGAAGTGGGGGAATAATCATGGTTGGACTTGTCGGCAAATGCTATAAGCAAACCCGTTATCCCGGTCGGTTGCAGTAACAATCTCAACGGAAGATAATAGCTCGGGACAGAGAGTGCTGCGTAAGTCGTTGCTGATGCCCTCTCCCGTATATTTCAAATAGGCTTCCTTCTTTGTCCATAACTCAATAAAAGCTATCTGGGAGTCCTCAGCATTGTGAATGAGTAGCTTCTCTTCTTCATTGCAGACATGATTCAACAAGGCCTCACTATATTTGTGACGGAGACTCTCTATGTCACAGCCGACAGGACCAGCGTCGTCAACGACACATAAAATACCATCTTTGCAGTGACTCATAGAGAAATGAATCTCAGGATGCCCATGTAAAATAGGCTTGCCGTGCGCCAGGATATCGAAGACAAACTCCTTGTCGCTTAACCCATATCGGTTTCGTAACAAATCATCGAGCATCAGATACGACTTGGCACAAAGAACCTGTCCGCTCAGGAATTTATAGCGTAGCGCCTGCTCCCTCCGCCATTCTGGTAAACGGGACAATAACTCCATCTCCAACTCCTCTTTGCTTATCCTCTCAGGATGCTCAAATAAACTTATTTCCATAGTGTCTTTTATATCTTTACTCTTTTATACATCTGGCCATGCATGTTTGGGATACCTTCGCTTTAATTCCTTCCTTACCTCATAATATGTCGTAGCCCAGAAACTTCGTAAGTCTTGTGTCAACTGAACAGGCTTGAAACCAGGTGATAATAACTCCATCAAAACCGGCTGCCGTCCCCCGTCAACACACGGGGTGTCGTACAAACCAAAGCATTCTTGCAGCTTTACACTGACAACCGGCGCAGATGCACCAGCCCTGTAATCAATGCGTATCTTATGCCCCGTTGGCATGACGATGTGCGAAGGGGCTAACCGGTCGACCTCAAGCTGTAATTGATAGGGGATGAGCGACCATAAGACTTCCCGTAGATTGATTTTCTTCAACTCACTAACACTCGTTCGAACCTTCTTCCCCTCATCCAAATAAAACGGCAACCATTGTTCTGCCGTCTGCATCAAGGTCCCTGTACTCAAATCGGGAAGTCCTAACTCAGGATGCCACTCTGCAACCTTTGCAACCCGTTGCTGGAGACGACTCACGTCATCGTCCCAGGACAACATGCTGAGCCCATCTTTCTTAACAGCCTCGCAAACCGCTGCAATCAACTCTTCTCGATGCGCTCCCTGTAAAGGCTTGCTGCTGATGACAATCTGTCCGATACGCCGTTCCCTCTGCATCACAACACATCCCTGACGACTGTCCCACGAAAGATTGTCACGCTCTGATGCTATCTCCTCAAGTTCTGCAACTTCAACCGAACTGGCAAGAAACACCTGTCCTAAACTTCCACTGCGACTGTGTAAAGAGGCCACAGCTATATAGTCATACGTCGACAGCTGGTCGGCATGGCCCACTATCACCTCATCGCCACAGGCTAAACGAAAACGTCCTATGCGGTCGATGGACTTTCCAACACGCTCTGGATAGGCATTGGCTATCAAAATGCCAGCCTCATGAAGGTTAGAAATACCATTATCTTCATCGATATGGACCATTGCCCTATATTCCTTGGCTATCTGAGCAATCCGACTCCAACGTCCGAGATTGCCTCTCAGCCGTCGTTGTCGTAATTCAATGATTCTTCGTGATATATCAATGTCTCCTTCGTCGGCTAAAGGGTCCTTTTCCTCAAGCAAAGCCGCAAGGTCACATGCCAATGCCTTGTCAGACGGTCGTTTGGCACTCAAAATCATCTTGGCGATACGAGGGTGACAGGGAAGTTGTGCCATCTTCTTTCCCAACTCGGTGATGTTCCCTCGTGTGTCCATCGCTCCTAAAATTTCAAGTAGCTGCTGAGCTTGACGCATATTGTAGGAGGGTGGAGGGGTAATCCAAGGCAAGCTCATCGCATCTCGTTCTCCAAAAGCAGCAATGTCGAGGAGTAACGAGGATAGGTCTGCATAGAGTATCTCGGGACTGCGTTGCTCTGCCATGCGACGCTCTGCCGCGAGCGTCCATAACCGATGACAGTAGCCCTCTGTTACACGACCAGCTCTTCCCATTCGTTGAGTGGCCATATCCTTGCTGATACTCACCGTCTCAAGATGACTGAGTCCAGTACGCTGGTCGTATACCAAACTCCGACATAATCCACTGTCAATCACCACGCGAACTCCTTCAATGGTCAAAGATGTCTCTGCTATAGGTGTGGCAATCACTACTTTACGCTGTCCCTTTGGTGAAGGGGCTATGGCGTCTCGCTGCTGCTGAGGTGGAAGAATGCCATATAAGGGGTATATCTTAGTGTCTCCTAAGTGTCCTTCTAATAACTCGGCACAACGCATAATCTCACTCTGTCCGGGCAAGAACACGAGTATATCTCCCTCATGTTCTTGAAAAGCCTTCAGCGTGGCTGCTGCTGTAAAACGTGCCACATCAGATAACTCTGGGTCTTCAGTGGCATAGGTGGTGGTGACAGGAAACATCCGCCCCTGACCTTCAATGATAGGGGCGTCAAGAATGTGAGCGAGTCCCTGAGCATCGATGGTAGCCGACATGATGACAATCTTTAAATCGGGACGAATGACCTGCTGTACTTGTCGGGTCAGCGCCATATCTAAATCAGTGTTCAAACTGCGTTCATGGAACTCATCGAAGATGACAACGTCAATGTTGTCGAGGGTGGGGTCGTGTATCAGCATTCGGGTTAGAATACCTTCTGTAACCACTTCCACACGGGTCTGGGCACTGACACATCGGTCGAATCGCATCCGGTATCCCACCGTCTGTCCCACCGACTCTTCAAGAAGTGTCGCCATGCGCTCCGCTATCTGTCGTGCAGCAAGACGTCGTGGTTCTAGCATCAGTATCTTCGGCTTCTTTCCTCCTATCGGAACCTGCTTGGCATCAAGATTCTCCAAGATTGTTAAAGGCAGCAAGGTGGATTTGCCAGCGCCAGGAGGGGCCATCACCACAACGGCATCGTGATGCGACAAAGCTTCGTTGACAGAATCCGCAATGGATGCTGCCGGCAATTCATCATATCGTTGCGCAAGATGACTCCGTGTCATATTTCTTTTTGTGGTGATATTTTTTCTACTGCAAAGATACAAAAATATGCTATCTTTGCCTGTTTAATCGACAATCCCTACTATCATGAAGAAAAAGAGATCTACCTTATTAATTATTTTGTTGGCTATCGCTCTCATTGCCTACTTCCTTCTTCCTTCGCCAGATAAGACTGCCAAGGAGAATGCCCCGTATTCTTCTACAAAAACGAGTCAAACAACCACCCCTTCGTCACATCCTTCAGGCAGTGCAACAATAGCTATCCTCTCTGTCAACGATATGCACTCGGCAATCGACAATATGCCAAAGTTTGCAGCCTTGGCTGACAGTCTCCGCGAGGTTTATCCTAATCTCCTCATCTTCTCAGCAGGAGATAACCGTACAGGTAATCCTATCAACGACCAATATGACCCTGTCAACGGTCCTATGATAAGCCTCATGAATGCTGTGGGTTTCGACCTCTCCGCAGTGGGTAACCATGAATGGGACGGCGGTGTCGCGGCTCTTCAACAAAATATCAAAGATGCTGATTTCCCATTCCTTTGTGCGAACGTGAACCTCCCTTCGGATATCACTCTCGATGTCAAACCATATACGGTGATTGAAAATCAAGGGGTGAAAATAGCTGTCGTCAGCCTCATTGAGGTCCGTGCCAGCGGCATCCCTGGAGCACATCCTAAGAACTTTACCAACATCAGCTTCCGTCAACCATTTGACGTTGTTGCTGATTATCAATATCTTCGTGAGCAAAATGACGTGATGATTTATTTAACCCATCTCGGTTTTGAAGAGGATATGGAACTGGCACAAAAGTGTCCATATCTTGATGAGATTATTGGTGGACATAGTCATACCTTTGTTGAACAGCCCCAATATCAAGATGGAGTGTTGATAACACAGGCAGGCTCAAGTCTTCGTTGTGCTACTTTATCATTGCTTACCGTGAAAGAGGGTAAGGTCGTTGCTAAAGAAGCTATGAATTTCGATTTGGAACATCGTACGAAAATCAATCGTGATATCCAGGCCATGCTCGATGGCTTCAACAGCGATACCCGTTTCAGAGAGGCTCTCTCTACCGCTGTCACTCCTTTTGATACGAAAGAGGAGCTGGGGTGTCTTATTACAGATGCCATTCGTGAAGTCTCTGAAGCTGACTTTGCCTTCACCAATACAGGTGGCATCCGTGTTAACAACCTCAAGAAGGGACCTCTGACTATTAAGGATGTCTATAATATCGACCCTTTCAATAACGAAATCGTGGTTTATACTATGACCGGTCGTCAGTTGGAACGCTATATCATGGAGTCGTTTAAGAAAAATGGACGTTATCCATCTCCTGTTTCGGGGATGAGCTATAAGGTCAATACTGACTCGGAACGATATCCTAAGTCGGTGAATATCAAGCTGGATAATGGGAAGTTCTCTTATGATGCCCAATACACCGTCGCCATGAACAGCTATGTGGCTTCAACAGTGCGTTTTGAAAGTGTCGACGATGGAAAGGACCTCTTTATGACATCTGAGGAAATGATGATTGAATACCTCAGAAATCATAAAAAGGTCTCATACCAAGGTGTTTCCAGAGTAGAATAATTTAATAACACCTAACTGATTCCCAGCGTTTTCTTGCAGATTTCGATTTCTTCGGGGTCGCCAGTGTATTTGCCGTGGTCGTCGCTGAGTTTGACGACCTTGCGCCAATTGCGTTTTTCAGTAATCTTGGCAGCGGTCAGCTTCACGACGATGTTCATAGGCTTCACGTTGTCGACATCGCAGGTGAGATGTGTGCCGATACCATAAGAGTCGCCCATGCGTCCGTTCACCACGTTATGGAGATGGATGGCATCATCGATGTTGAGACCGTTGCTGAAGATGATGGACTTCTGAGCAGGGTCGATGCCCAATTCTTGGTATTTAGCGATGATTTCTTCTAAAGCCTCTTCATTGTCACCACTATCGACTCTCAAACCATCAAACAATTTGGCATGGAGTAAGGTGAAGTTCTTGAAGAATGCATTGCGGGTGTAGGTGTCGTAGAGGAAAATACCCAAGTTGCCAGCGTAGACATCCTGCCAGTAGTCCATGGCCAGATAGTTGGCCTCGTTGTAACCATACAATGAACAGGTCTCGATGAACTGGTGACTCATGGTTCCGATAGGGGTGAGGTCGTATTTCTTTGCCAACAAAACATTGGAGGTACCCACGAGACAGGTCTTGGTGAAAGGCTTCTGAGCCTCGATGAATGAACGAATTACCAAATCTTGGTGCTCAAATGAGAAACGACGACGGGTCCCAAAATCGGAGAACTTCACGCCATTGCCGATAAGACGAACAGCCTTGTCGTACGATTTCTTGTATTCACGTTCTGCATCGTAATGCTCGAATTCACCATGAACCTCGTGCCATAACTCCGATACGGTGGCCAAAATAGGCATCTCCCAAAATACAGTCCGCCACAGTAAGCCCGTAACGGTGATGTGAAGATGACCTTCTGCATCTTGCTCGACTGCCACTTCTGAGGATTTCATGGAGAAACCTTTTAGGAAGGTAAAGAACCATTTAGGAAAATAATAGCATTTGCGCTGCAAGAAATCTACATCGTCATCTACAAGTCGCAAGTCTTCAATCATCTTGAACTGTTCGCGCAACTTCTCTGCGAATCCTTCTGGATATACTGAATTATTTCTATCTACAAAAGTGTATTGTCCAATAGCACGTGGAAATTTTTGAAGATATGCGTAGCAAACACTAAATGTGTATAAGTCGTTGTCTAATAGACTATTGATTATTCTTCTCATGATAAATGATTTATATTGCAGTGCTTAGCAGAGTTTGGCTTGCATACTGCGTATTTTGTCGGAAATATATTTTGCTGAGTTAGTGGTGTTTTCGAGGACTTGAACGAGGTCTTTGCGTTTGATGATTTCAACGAGAGAGTATCCTTTATTGAAGAGTTGACTGATGTAGATGCCGTAAAGTTCGTCGTTGTCGTGTTCGAGGGTCTTGATTTCGTTGCAGAGACGGGCGATTTCTTTGCCTTTGCCAGTGGTCATATTCTCGAGCTCACGAATGATGGCAGACAGGTTCTCGGCAGCGAAAACGATGTTGTCGGCCATGGTTGACAGACCTTCGTCGGTTTCGAGGAAACGTCGTGTGATGATGATATTGGCACAGTCGTCGATGCGGTCAAGGAAGTTATCCATGAGTTCGGCGAGCTCGTGCACGTCTTCACGCTCAAAAGGAGTGATGACGCAGTTGTTGAGCTGATTGTTGAATACGTTAAGTACCTCATCGCCAGCTTTTTCGAATACCTTAACCTCTTTTCTGAGCCGTTCGAGTTCAGTGAGGTCGGTGACAATCACCATCTTATAGAGAAGCTTAGATGCTTTTTCAATATCCTCTGCTTGTTGGATAAAGAGAGGAAAGAAGCGTGTCTCTTTAGGGACGAAGTATTGGAAGAAATTATTGAGACTCATGGCTTAGATGGGGAAACAGAGGTTTAATAACAGGTTGAGGAGACCGCTGATGACGAGCGGCACTGGAATCGTAAGAATCCAGGAAAGCACGATACGTCTTGCGGTGACCCATTTTACGGATTTGATGCCGTCGGTGAGTCCGACACCGATGACGCCACCCGTGATGGTATGGGTGGTACTGACAGGGATGCCAAGGAAGGACGTCACGATGAGGGTGGTGGCACCTGCAAATTCGGCAGAGAAACCGCGGATAGGGTTGATTTTCGACAAACCGCCGCCCATGGTCTTGATGACGTTCTTGCCGCCGATAAGGATGCCTAACGACATGATGACATAGCAAATCACTGCTAAGGTATCAGGGATGTGGAAACTCTGACTTGCATCGTAAAAGTTGGAGATGAAATTGGTCATGCCTTGAGAAACACCAGGAGTGGTGAATACACTTGCCATCAACACGGCGATGATGCCCATCGTCTTAGGCGCATCGTTGGAACCGTGACCGATGCAGAAAGCAGCTGTTGAGAAGTGCTGTAAGCATTTAAAGACTTTCTCCACTTTCTTTTTTGATTTGTTCTTGCAGATTTTCAGGAAGATACATTCTAAGAAGAACCCTAAAAACAGCCCGATGAGAGGGGAGAGAATGATGAAGACAAGCGTGAGAATGATGGGGGTTGCATGAAGCACAGCGCTTCCGTTGACAAACCACGCAGCTCCAATGATACCTCCGATGAGCGCATGAGAGGTAGAGATAGGCATGCCTGCCTTGGTGCAGACCGCCACCCAGATGGCAGCACCAACAAGTGCCGATAGAATGAGGTATGGGTTGATGACCGACTGGTCGGCAAAGTTTGCCATCGTGTTACCAACAGCAAATTGTTGGTTGAGGACCAGTCGGATAAAGATGAATGCGGTGAACTCCCAGAAAGATGCCCAGATGATGGCCTGTATCGGCGTCATCACCTTGGTGGCGATGATGGTTGAGATGGAGTTCGCTGCGTCATTCATGCCGTTCAAGAAGGTAAACACGAAGGCAAGAATGATTGACAGGATGATGGCTATGGTAAGGAGGTTCATTAGGCTTGTTTTATGATAAGACATTTCACCGTCGAGGCCACATCCTTTGCACGGTCAGTGGTGTCTTCGACAGCCTGAGCTATCTCTTTATATTTAAACAGTTCAATCTCGTCTTTCTCGTTGCTGAAGAGATAAGAGATATAGTCACCGTAGATGTCATCGACAACATGCTCGATATGGGTAATCTTCTGACAAATCTCGGTGAGCGATGCCTGATTCTTCCCAATGTCGTCGAGCGTATTGAAAATCTGAATCATCAACATGGCATCTTCTAAGATGTTGTCGATAATCTCCTTAATCTGACGGTCAATCTTTTTGGGATTGTACATCAAGATTGTCTTGGCTGAATAATTGATAAAGTCAAGAAATTTATCAAGAGCCATGGCCAAAGCGTTCATGTCCTCACGGTCGAAAGGAGTGACAAAGGATTCATTCAACTCGATGTAGAAATCGCGCAACAACTCATCGCCTGTGGTCTCTTGTTTCTTAATCTGACGACTTAACAGCTTGCGTTCCTCAGGGTCGTCACTCTTGACAAGTTCCTGGAGATATTTTGCGGCAACCTGTGCAGTCTCGGCTTGTTTTGTATAGGTAGGGAAGAAATGCTTCTCCTTCTTTCCTTTTGTGAATAAATTGTTTAAAGCCATGTATTATTATCAGTTAGTTGATTGTTTTGAATCTTCGTATTCGTTTTGTAATCCAAGTCCTTAGTCAATGGCCAATGGTCAAAAGCCAATGGTCAACGGGCAGCTACTCCGCATAGATGGAACAATACACGTGCTCCCACGTTACCGTCCCAATCGCCCTCACCAGGTGATACCTCACAGAGGTCAAATCCGATGATTTCCTTGCCGGCTTCTTTGATGCGGTTCAACAGATACATCAGTTCTTCGTATTCCATGCCTCCTGGAACCGGTGTGCCAGTGTTGGGACAAAGCTTGGGGTCCAAAGCGTCAATGTCAATAGAGATATAAGTCTTTTCCGGTAATTCCGCCACCATGGCATCGACGAGGTCCTTCCAACGCAAACCTTCGTACATCTTACGTCGGTTGTCACGGTCGAAGAATATCTTTACACGGTCAGGCTGACTCTCTGCCAAAGCTTTCTCTTGGTGACAGTAGTCACGGATGGCCACTTGAACGAGCTTGGTGACGTTGTCAAATTTCAACGTGTTATAAAAGATGGAAGCATGTGAATATTTGAATCCCTCGAAAGCTTCTCTCAAATCACAGTGGGCATCAGCATGCAGAATACCATATTCTATGCCTTGCTCGTGGAGATACTGATGGTAGGCGAGGGGACAGCTGTGGTCACCACCTAAGAGTCCGACAACCTTGCCTTGCTGGCGCCAATAGGCGATACGTTCTCGTAACCATGCATTCTTGCGCTCCGTGGCTTCCTCAATGTCGGCATACATCTTTTCATATGCCTTGGGGTTCTCTTCAATCTTACCCTCGTATAAAGCATCAATGATTTCCTCACTGACAGGTGCTAACTCGTCGTGAAGTGTCCGTAACTCCTCTGGAAAAGTGTCCATCCAGATGCCTTTCTGCCATAAGTCTGGATAATCGTGGTGACATAAGTCAACCTGCATGGAGGCTTCGAAAACTGTAGCGGGACCATCCACCGTTCCACGGTTATAACTCGTCGTCAACTCCCATTCCACAGGTATAATGATGATTTGAGCCTCCTCGGCAGAACATGGCAGTCCATAAATACCAGAGTCAGCAAGAGCAGCTGCATTCGGATCAAAAGTGCTTTCCATTGTATCTCAATAGTTTATATTTATTATTTAGATATTTCTTTAATGTGCAAAGATACATATTTTTTGAAACCAACGACCATTAGCCTTGCGGCTTAACCTTTTTTCATAAAGAGTTGTACTTCTTATCCTTATCCCGTCCCACCACACATTTCCACACTCCACAATGTCCACACAAAACATTCCACACTTTTCCACAATGTAGAAGGCTTTTGTGGAATATTTATATAATTGATTATCAATAAATTATGATGAAACACTATTTTGGCATACCTTTGGACAAAAGGCGCGTCAAATTTCAAAATTAAAAATGAAAAAGTTTGTATCTGTATTTGGTATGGCTGCCTTGATGGTGGCATTTGGTTCCTGCGTGGAAAAATCAGAGAAGTATCAGAACCTTTTGGCAGAACGTGATTCCCTGATGGTGGTCTCTGCTAATGTCAATACTGATTTTGAGTCTTCTTTAGCAACCATCAACGAAATTGAGATGGCTCTTCAGAGAGTCCGTGAGGCTGAAAATATCATCATCCTCGAGAATGAAGAAGGCAACACCAACTACGCTGTCACCCAGATAGAAGCTCTTGAAAACACCATCCGTCAGAATAAGGAGAAGATTGCTGACCTCGAAAATCAACTGAATCAGGCTGGTTCAAAGTCAAAGCAACTTACCGCTACTATCAACCGACTCAAGGGCGAACTGGATGAGAAGGATAGCTACATCACCTCTCTTAAGAGCGAACTTCAACAGAGCAAGGCTCAAGTGGTGGAACTCACCGGACAGGTTGAAGACCTTAACAAGAACGTTGCTGACCTCAGCGAGAATATCGAAAGCCTCAATGCTCAGAAGGCTGAACAACAGGCTACTATCCGTCTCCAAGAGACAGCATTAAATACCGTTTTCTATGCAGTGGCTCCTCTGCAGACCCTCAAAGAAAATGGCATCGTCACTAAAGGCGGTCTCTTCAAGAAAGAAGAGATGGACCTTGGCGCTAGCAAAGAACTCTTCAGCACCGCCGACAAACGTACGCTGAAGACATTACCTCTCAATACTAAAAAAGCAACAATCATGACTAATCATCCTGAAAGCAGCTATACTCTCACTAAAGGTGAGGACGACATGCTTACTCTCGAAATTGTCGATCAGCAGGCTTTCTGGAATATATCAAATTATTTGATTATCTCAATCAAATAAAAATCTGCTCGTTTTCAAATCTTTACGGATGTCATGCACCTCCCCGGTGTATGGCATCTCTTTTTTTTATACCTTTGCAGCGTGAATCGTAGCGCTATGAAACATAGGATCTTGATCGTGGAAGATGACGCGGCTTTTGGCGTCATGCTTCAGACTTGGTTGAAGAAGAATAACTATGACGTCGTGCTGGCTTCGCAATATGCACGGGCGAAACGAGAACTCTCGTCACAGAAATTTGACTTGATATTGACGGATTTGCGTCTCCCCGATGGAGATGGCATCCTGCTCATGTCGTGGGTGAAAGAACAACTTCGCCTACGTACACCTTTTATCGTCATGACAGGCTACGCCGAAGTGCAGACCGCTGTATCCGCCATGAAACTCGGGGCCTTCGACTACCTGAAGAAACCTATCAACCCCAGCGTCCTCGAAGAGAAAATACAAGCTGCACTCTCGTCCGATACCGAACAAGAGGAACCTATCTTCGCTCCCAAGAAAAATGGCATCGTCAAAGGCCATAGCGAGGTGATTCAACGTCTCTATCGCCATATCGACCTCGTCGCTCCTACGAAATTCTCCGTCCTGATTCTTGGTGAAAGTGGAACTGGTAAGGAATATATCGCCGAAATGATTCACCAAAGCAGTCCCCGCTGTGATAAGCCTTTTATCGCGGTGGATTGTGGAAGTCTCTCTAAAGAACTCGCCCCAAGTGAACTGTTCGGCCACCTCAAAGGTTCATTCACCTCTGCCATAGCCGATAAAAAAGGTGTGTTTGAACAGGCTAAAGGTGGTACCGTGTTCCTCGATGAGGTCGGAAACCTCCCTTACGAAGTGCAAATGCAACTGCTTCGTGCCCTGCAGGAACAAAAGGTGAGACCCGTGGGCTCTTCTACGGACATCAATGTGGACGTGCGTATCATCGCAGCTACCAACGAAGACCTCGAGAAGGCTATCAAAGAAGGCCGCTTCCGCCAAGACCTCTATCATCGCATCAACGAATTCGCCCTCACTGTGCCACCACTGCGTGACCGTCTCGACGACCTCGAAGAGTTTGTCTCTTTCTTTATCAAACAAGCAAATGAAGAACTGGGACGCGAGGTGAAAGGCGCCTCGCCTAAAGCACTCGAAATTCTTCGTATGCAACCCTGGAATGGCAA
>X415_White_Rhinoceros__coassemble_304_pt1 | contig 12199 bp, 8 predicted proteins | sample X415_White_Rhinoceros__metabat2_low_PE_005 | metagenome-assembled genome bin X415_White_Rhinoceros
GCGAAGCGCGATAGATTTCTTCCCGAAGGGAACAAAACAAAAGATTTCTTGCCCGCAGGGAACAAAAAATAGCTCAATTGTCTTTTTTCTCCCAGACTTCAAACCGATAGGAATAGTCTACCTGAGGGTCATCGTCGATGACCTCCAAGCCGATGAGATTCCACTCGTCAAAGTTGATATAAGGAAAGAAAGTGTCAGCCTCAAACTCCTTGTCGATTCGCGTGAGATATAACTTGCTGGCATATGGAAGCATCTGCTCGTAGATGGTACCTCCACCCATGACAAAGACCTCCTCCTCTTCGTTCGCCACAAGAAGCAAAGCGGCTTCTATGGAATCAGCCAACTCAAAACCCTCCGGCGCTTCCTCCAGACGCGTGGAGATGATGATGTTACGACGGTTCGGCAAAGCCTTCTGATTCGGCAACGACCGGTAGGTGTTATACCCCATAATCACCGTGTGACCCGATGTAATCTTCTTGAATTGCTTCAAGTCACGCGAGATATGCCATATCAAATCTCCATCTTTTCCGATGGCCCTGTTCTTCGCAAATGCTACAATTAGTGATAATACCATATAAGTTCTTTTTATAGTTCTGAGTTCTGAGCTTTTTTATAGTTCTGAGTTCTGAGTTAGGAGTTCTGAGTTGTTTTGTTCTAAATTCTCTAACTGGATCGCTTCGACCCAATCAGTTTCCGTTTCCCGACCTCTATTAGGGCCTCGCGATAATGATTTATATATATCCTTCCCCAGGGCGCTGCCCTGGGCTGACAGCTGTTGCCCCTTCGGAGCGTGGTTCCTAACTTCTAACTCCTAACTTCTAACTCCTAACTTCTAACTCCTAACTTCTAACTTCTAACTCCCAACTTATAGCTCCCAACTTCTAGCTCCCAACTTCTAACTCCTAACTCCTAACTCCTAACTAAACCGAGACTTCCCCTTTAATCGGAGGGTAGGGGTCGTAATCCAGTAAGGTGAAGTCCTCGTAGTGGAAGCCGAAGATGTCCTTGACCTCCGGGTTGAGTTTCATGGTAGGGAGTGGGCGAGGGGTACGCGTCAACTGCTCCTTGACTTGGTTGATGAGATTGTTGTAGATATGTACGTCACCGAAGGTGTGGACGAAGTCGCCTGGCTGCAAGCCGCAGACCTGAGCCATCATCATGGTGAGCAAGGCATAGGATGCGATGTTGAAAGGCACACCTAAAAAGACATCGGCACTGCGCTGATAAAGCTGACAGGATAACTTGCCATCGGCCACGTAAAACTGGAAGAAAGCGTGACAGGGTGGGAGAGCAGCCTTGCCCGCCGCCACGTTGGCGGAGAAGTCCTTCTCACGCTCGTCAGGCAACACGGATGGATTCCATGCCGTCACGATATGCCTGCGACTGTTGGGATTCTCCTTGATGCTCTTCACCACCTCGGCAATCTGGTCGATGCCCTCACCATTCCAGTTGCGCCACTGAGCGCCGTACACAGGACCGAGGTCACCGTTTTGGTCCGCCCATTCATCCCAGATGCTGACCTTGTGGTCGTGAAGATACTGTATGTTGGTGTCCCCATTCAAGAGCCACAACAACTCATAGATGATGGATTTCAGATGCACTTTCTTCGTCGTCAAAAGCGGGAAACCTTCCGACAAATCAAAGCGCATCTGATATCCAAATACACTTATGGTACCCGTCCCCGTACGGTCGCCCTTCTGGACGCCGTGGTCGAGGATGTACTGGAGTAAGTCAAGATATTGACGCATTATCTCGAATTATTCTTTTACTTCGTGTTTGTACTTAAATAAGATGGCGAACAAGATGCCCACCACCAGTGCAAATCCTGCAAAGATGAACCATGAGGTCTGCCAACCTGCCATCAGCTCCTTGAAATGCGTGACGGCATCCAGACCGCTTGTGTAACGGTTTACAATGGCACCTGCGCAGAATGAACCTACGGTAGCACCCAAACCATTAGTCATCATCATGAACACACCCTGAGCACTGCTGCGGATGCTGATATCAGTGTTCTGGTCAACAAAGAGCGAACCGCTGATGTTGTAGAAATCGAAAGCTACACCGTAGACAATCATGGAGAGGATAAACAACACGAGACCGAAGCCCGTTGGGTTGCCTGCTCCCAAGAGAGCAAAACGGAGGAACCATGCCATAAAGGCTATAATCATTACCTTCTTGATGCCATAACGACGTAAGAAGAAAGGAATCAATAAGATACACAAAGTCTCTGAAATCTGTGAGATGGATGACAAGAACACACTGTTCTTCACAGCAAAGGCATTGGCATATTCCTCAACCATTCCGAATGCATCCAGATATGGGGTGCAGAAACCATTGGTCACCTGCAGGCACATACCCAAAAGGAAAGAGAAGATGAAGAAGATACACATCTTCGAGTCCTTGAACAGGGTGAAGGCACGGAGACCTAAGGCGTCGACAAACGAAGCACCTTCCTGTTTCTTGCTGGTAGGACATTCAGGCAAAGTGAATGCATAAACACCAAGGAGGAGACTCCAGGCTGCTGAGACGAACAGCTGCATGTAACTGTCCTTAAATCCAGTGAAGTTGACAATCCACATGGAGACGATGAAGCCGATGGTGCCGAAGACACGGATAGGAGGGTAGGCCTTTACGGTGTCTAAGCCAGCTTTATTTAATGCGTTGTATGATACGGAGTTGCCCAAGGCAATGGTTGGCATGAAGAAAGCAACACTCAAGGCATACCATGGGAAAATCTGTCCGTATGTAATACCATCACCATATCTCATTCCCATATAGCCAGCCGTTCCGATGAACAGAGCGGAGAGCAGATGACAGATTCCTAACAGCTTCTGCGCAGGAATCCAACGGTCGGCAACAATACCCATCAAGGCAGGCATGAAGAGCGAGACGATACCCTGAATGGCGAAGAATGAACCGATGTTGGCACCCATGCCTACACGGCTTAAATAAATTCCTAATGAACAAAGATAAGCTCCCCATGATGCGAAGATGAGGAAGTTCATCACGATAAGTCTAAGTTTGATACCTTTCATTGTTGTAGTATTATTTGTTTGATATTTTTTCTTCGTTAATGTATCTCGCCACCACGACTGATGATTTCGTCACGAAGTCGCGCAGCCTCTGCATAATCTTCATTGTCAATGGCTTGCTGTAAACGCTGTTCCAAATCTTCAAGAGAATCTTCTACCTCTTCCTCCTCAATTTTCTCTTCATTAATTTCCTCCATCTCGATACCCGCTTCAGTCATGACTTTTTCGTAAGCAGAGAAAGGACAACCCCATCGTACTGCCAAAGCGATAGCATCTGAAGGACGGGCGTCAAACGAAGTGAATTCATCCCCATTGCTGCAGATGATGGTCGCATAATACACTCCTTCGCGAAAATCTGTGAGAATGGTCTCCTCTACATTGATATGATAGTTGTCCAGCATGTTTTCTAACAAATCGTGCGTCAAAGGACGAGATGACTTCACCCCCTCCAAGGCTATCGCTATGGCTTGGGCCTCTGCAGTTCCTATCACAATTGGTAAGCAAAGCTTTGAATGACGGTCGCCAACAATCAAAACATAGGCGTCAGCATTGCCTTGACTCTGCGTGATTCCGCGTATCTCTAATTCAATCTTGTTCATTTTCAATGTAGTTCTTCGCGTTAAAACCTTCTCCCCTTCAAAAGACAAAAATAGTAACTATTCCCTAACTATACAAGAAAAATCTTCATTTTGATTTTTTTTCCTGTTTTATGCTTGTTTTAATGATTTTGTTTCTAATTTTGTCTTTCCAACTAAATCGATACGATTATTTCTTGTCGACAGTTGTGATGATTAAAATACTATCTTACTATTGAATAATTTATTAATTGTATAACTAAACTAGATTACTTATGAGTCTTTCAGTAGTTTATTGGGTGCTTGCGGCCTCTATCTTGGCCTTGGCATTCGCCTTTTTCTTCTACAAGCAGATGATGAAGGAAGATGAAGGCACTGATTTAATGAAAAAGATTGCCGCTCACGTGCGTAAGGGTGCCATGGCATACCTGAAGCAACAGTACAAAGTGGTGATTATCGTGTTTGCCATCTTGGCTGCCATCTTTGGCATCATGGCTTACTTCAAATTGCAGAACGGTATCGTCTGGTTCGCTTTCCTGACGGGCGGTTTCTTCTCTGGCTTGGCTGGCTTCTTCGGAATGAAGACTGCAACCTATGCTTCAGCTCGTACCGCAAACGCTGCACGTAAATCCTTGAACAGCGGTCTTAAAGTCGCTTTCCGCTCTGGTGCCGTCATGAGCCTCGTAGTGGTAGGTCTCGCTCTTCTCGACGTCTCCGTGTGGTTCCTCGTCCTGAAAGGCACTAACCTCCTGAACTTTGTCGGTGCTCAAGCTGACCTGGTCACCATCACCACCACCATGCTGACCTTCGGTATGGGTGCTTCCACTCAGGCTCTGTTTGCCCGTGTGGGTGGCGGTATCTACACCAAGGCTGCTGACGTTGGCGCTGACCTCGTAGGTAAGACCGAATATAACATCCCTGAAGATGACCCACGTAACCCTGCTACCATCGCTGATAACGTCGGTGATAACGTTGGTGACGTTGCTGGTATGGGCGCCGACCTGTATGAGTCCTATGCAGGTTCTATCCTGGCTACCATGGCTCTGGGTGCTTCTGCCTTCGCTACCGCTGCTGCTGAATCAGCTGCCGGTGAGGCCATGCAGATGAAAGCCGTCATGGCTCCTATGCTCATCGCCGCTGTGGGTGTCCTCCTCTCATTAATAGGTATCTTCCTGGTCCGCACCAAAGAAGACGCTGGCATGAAACAACTGCTGGGCGCTCTCTCACGTGGCACCAACACGGCTGCTATCCTCATCGCAGCTGCTACCTTCGGAATCTTCGCCTTCCTGTTTGGCACCGAGACCAACCAATGGTGGCAAGTCTCCCTGTCAGTGGTCGTCGGCCTCCTCGCTGGCGTCATCATCGGCAAGGCTACCGAATATTACACATCGCAATCTTACAAGCCAACCCAAAAGGTTGCTGAAAGCTCCAAGACAGGTCCTGCTACCGTGATTATCAGCGGTCTCGGCCTCGGTATGCTCTCCACTGCTATCCCAGTCATCACCGTAGGTGTGGCTATCATCTTAGCTTATCTCTGCGCTAATGGCTTTAGCCTCGCTTTCAATGCTCAGAACCTCTCCATGGGTCTGTATGGTATCGGCATCGCTGCCGTGGGTATGCTTTCAACTCTGGGTATCACCCTCGCTACCGACGCTTACGGTCCTATCGCCGACAACGCTGGCGGTAACGCCGAAATGAGCGGTCTCGACCCTGAAGTCCGTAAACGCACCGATGCTCTCGATGCTCTCGGCAACACCACCGCTGCTACAGGTAAGGGCTTCGCCATCGGTTCCGCTGCTCTGACAGCTCTGGCACTTCTCGCTTCCTACGTCGAAGAAATTAAGATTGCCTTGGTCCGTATCGGTCAAGACCTTCCAAACGGTGTTGAAGCTGCCAAGGCTTCTCTCATCGACTTCATGGAGGCTTATAACGTCAACCTCATGAACCCTGTCGTCCTCGTCGGCGTGTTCATCGGCGCCATGATGGCATTCGTGTTCTGCGGCATGACCATGAACGCTGTGGGCCGTGCAGCTCAGAAGATGGTTGAAGAGGTCCGCCGTCAGTTTGCTACCATCGCAGGTATCCTCGAAGGTAAGGCTGAACCTGACTACGAACGCTGCGTTGCTATCTCTACCAAGGGTGCTCAGCACGAAATGCTGGTTCCTTCTATCCTCGCTATCGTCGTCCCAATTCTCACCGGCGTCATCCTCGGCGTTCCTGGTGTCCTCGGCCTCCTCATCGGCGGTCTGTCCTGCGGCTTCGTGATGGCTGTCTTCATGGCTAACTCAGGCGGTGCTTGGGATAATGCTAAGAAGTATGTGGAAGAAGGTAACTTCAATGGTAAAGGCTCTGACAATCACAAGGCTACCGTCGTTGGCGACACCGTCGGTGACCCATTCAAAGATACATCAGGTCCTTCACTGAATATCCTTATCAAGCTGATGAGCATGGTCTCCATCGTGATGGCTGGTCTCACCGTCAGCTTCCACCTCCTCGGATAAGCTAATCTATTGATATCGAAAAGCCCCTCGGCCATTCGGCCGAGGGGCTTTTTTATTTGCGAAACACATTGTGTTCTATGGAAAATAAGTGTACCTTTGTAGCCATCTAACCATGAAGCTATGCGAAAGAATCTATCATCTTTATTGCTGATTCTCCTGTCATGTTTCCTCATCGGCTGTGGAAAGGTCATCAAACCCGATACACCCGAAGCAAAACATGCCATGCGAACCCGGTCCACCGAATTGTGTATCGACAGCGTTTGGTCCAAAGAGACCCTTAATACAAGCTGTTCAGTGTTTGATGAGATTAGCCTGGGCAAGTTGTTCGATGATGTCAAAAATGTCACCCCCGACACGACTTCCGAGTCATCTGAATTTCGCCAGAAAATCGATGGTATAAAGTCCATTGGCACCAATCATAGCGATGGCTATAATCCTGGACTGACAACCTATTTCCTGGTGGTCCTTTCCCTATTCATCATCATCGTGGTGATTAAGTCAATCCGAGCCTTCATCATTAAACGTTAATGCCATGGAAGAGAAACAAATACGCGAATATATCAATGCTTATTCTCGGACAAGAGAAGGGCATCCTTTTGTCGACTATGGCAATAAAGTGAAAATCACAGGTAACGAAGAATGCCCCGTCATGGTTTGCTCCCTTCGTACCCAGTATGAGAGCCGTAGTACCTATCGAACCATACGTCCCTACCTCGGCGGCTCGTTTGGCAATGTCACCGTGAAAAACACCAGCGATGTGGAACCCTGGAATATGGACCTGGAAGAGCCTCAAGACTTCACAAAACATGATTATGAGTACGATGTTGAAGGTTCTCTCTCTGTGAAGACCTGTGACACCTGTAGCGGTAAAGGCGAAAGTACCTGTACTTCATGCGGAGGAAAAGGTAGCGATACTTGTCCCACCTGTCACGGCAGAAAAAAAATGGACTGCCCAGCTTGTAATGGCTCAGGATATCAAATCTGTCCCGAATGTCATGGTGAACAAATCATCTCGTGTTCTAAATGTGGTGGTCATGGTACCATCAACTACAAAGTTCAAGAACAAAAGTATGTGTGGGATTATCAACAGCAACGTCAAGTCCTGAAAACTGAAACGGTAGAGAAGACCAAACGGTGTGAGGCCTGCTCCGGTAAAGGTACATGGCGCTGCCCAACATGTCGCAATACAATTGAACATAGAGGCTATGTCCGCTGCAAACAATGCAGCAATATGGGCTATGTGACCTGTAAGACCTGTAAAGGTAACGGCATGCTTACTTGTAATGGCTGCAGTGGAAGAGGCGCCATCACCTGCTCCACATGCGAAGGTCATAAGCAAATGCTTCATGGCATCGCCGTAGGACAGCATCTTGACGAAAAACTTCAAAAACAGTACATCGGTGATAAACGGGTGCTCGACCTGGCCCAAAAGATTTCACTCTATGGCACGAACTTGCTGAAGACTCGTAGCAGTAAACTGAATAATGACCTGCTGCCAGACGAGCCTCAATGCAACAAAATCCTCAATGATTTCATGGCCAATACAGGACGCAGCGACTCCGAGATTCTATTCCAAGAGGCAAAGGTGCTGAAATGCCCTATGCAGTATATATCCTATTCCTTCAATGGGAAATCCTACTCCGGCATCATCCATAACGAGGTGTTCTATCCCAATGAGTCACCTATCGACGATTACTCCAAGGAGCTGCTCGATAAGGCTACCCGTAAGGCTGAACGTGGAAGCAGCGCCGATGCTCTCCGTATCATCGACCAGGTAGAAAAAGTGGGCGGCGATACCCGACAATTAGCTTCGCTCCGCGAAAAAGCTGAAAAACATCTCGATTTGCTCTATGCTACAGGAGTGGATATCGTGTTCTGGTGCCTCGCCCTGTTCTTTACCCCAGTCCTTTTCAAATTCTATGCGGATATCAACCCGGTCGCTGAATGGGCCATTAAAAGCAATAACACCACTTGGGGTGCCTATAACATGCTTCCAGTAACCCAATGCGTCCTCTTCCTCATCGTCCTCTTCGTAATCCGCATCTTTGCGGCAAAACGCGAAAGAAAGAATCGCTCCTATCGTAGTATCTGGACTTATATCCTCTCTGGAATGGGGAAATATCTTCTCTTCAGTGCCATTGCCTTGGCTGTACTCGTCGGACTGAACTATTGCGGTCTGAGTATCGTCACCTCTGGCATCCTTACATTGATACTCAAAATCATAGCTCTTGTAATATTGATGGCTTATTGGCTCATCGATTCAATAATCCACCTTATAGGAAAAATATTCTAATCATCATATCATGGATCTTATTATTGACCTTGCCCTTATTTTAGTTACAGCTGGCGTCACCACGATTCTTTTCAAGTGGTTGAAACAGCCCCTGGTCCTTGGCTACATCATCGCAGGCTTCCTCATCGGCCCACATTTCCCCTGGTTCCCCGTCATCAACGAGACAGAGAGCGTTGAGGTGTGGAGCGAGATAGGAATGATATTCCTCCTCTTTGCCATTGGCTTGGAATTTAGCTTCAAGAAACTGAAGAAAGTAGGCGGTACAGTGGGAATCACTGCACTTACCGAATTGGTTTCAATGTGTGTCATCGGCTTCATCCTCGGACGATTGTTGGGATGGAATGAGATGGAATGCATCTTCCTGGGCTGTATGCTGGCCATGTCATCGACGACCATCATCGCCAAAGCCTTCGAAGACCTCAAGATGAAAAATGAAAAGTTTACCCAAAGCGTCATCGGCGTCCTCGTTGTGGAAGACCTAGCGGCCATCTTGATGATGGTCATCCTCTCAACGCTCGCTATGGGAGCTCCAAAAATTGACCCTTCTGCAGTAACCGAAGCAGTAGGGGATGGGGGACAGACTGGAGCGGTAGGCTTGATTTTCAGCGTCGTAAAACTGATTTTCTTCCTCCTCGTATGGTATATCGGGGGACTCTTCCTAATTCCATCTCTTTTGAAATGGGCCCGTAAGTTCATGACGGAAGAAACACTTACTATCATCTCAATAGGTCTATGCTTCCTCATGGTATGGCTGGCTGAACTGGCTGGATTCTCCTCCGCTCTCGGTGCCTTTATGATGGGCTCCATCCTCGCTGAGACACTCGAAGCAGAGATGAGTCACAAACTCACTACCCCTATCAAAAACCTGTTTGGAGCCGTGTTCTTCGTCTCAGTCGGTATGATGGTCGACCCTGCATTGCTAGTGCAATATTGGTGGCAGATTCTCCTCATCACTGTCGTTGTCCTGACACTGAAATCGCTGAGCTCAGGTATCGGTATGCTGCTCTCGGGCAACAATCTAAAGGATTCAGTACGTGCAGGTGTGTGCTTCGGCCAAATCGGTGAGTTCTCGTTCATCATCGCTACCGTGGGAATGAAATATGGCGTCATCCACGAATGGCTCTACCCAATCATCGTCTCCGTTTCCATCGTCACTACCTTCATCACTCCTTACTCCATAAAGGCTGGAATTCCAATCTTTAATTGGCTCGACCATCGTATCCCCAACAGATGGAAAGATACGCTCTCCAATAAGGAAAAGGGCATGAAAGTCAAAAACGGTGAGACCATCACCATGAGTGCCTTCCTGATACGACAACTGAAAAACATTGTCATCTATGCTTCGCTGACCGTAGCCCTGCTGATTATCTGTAAATTCTTCTGTAATTTCATCCTAATTTATCTTCCATCTCCTCTGGATGACATATTGTCTGCCGCTATCACACTCCTTGTCGTATCGCCTCTCTTATGGGCTATGGCTTTCAAACATAGCGTCAACTATACCACCCATAAACTGATGGAGGTCAGCAAACTCAATAAAAATATCGTTATCTTCGTATTCCTCCTTCGTTTCCTCCTTGTCTTCGGCTTCATTTTCCTCATCCTGGTCGCTTACCTGGATTATGGTTTCTGGTCGTCACTCGGTATTGGACATACCGGAGCTGCCTGGCTTGATGTCGCCATCGCAGTCACACTGTCCTTCTTGCTTCGTGTGCTAACTCCAGCTATGAGATGGTACAAGAAACTTGAGGAACGCTTTATGGATAACTTCAATAAACGCCAAACCCAACAGTCATTCGTCATCCCCGAAATCCTTCAAGAAAACTTTACCCTCGAAAAGATGACCCTCGGTGTCGATAGTCCGTATGTGGGACAAATTATCGCTCAAACCGATTTTAGAGATAATTACAATATAAATATAGTAAGTGTTGAACGTGGGGATGAGGCAATCGATTTGCCTGACCGCGACTTTATGCTTTTCCCATATGATGAGATTACCTTCGTGGGGACAGAACAACACCTCGCTCTGCTCAAATCTCGAGTCGAAACTCAAGACCAAACGCTTATTAAAGAACGTCCTGAGAGTGACGTGCATATCCATAGGATAGATATTGCGAAAGACAGTTATTTCGCTGGACGTAAATTGCGTGAGTCGGAAATCCGTGAACGCCATAATGCCATGGTCATCGCCATTGAACGTGACGGTGATTTTATCCTGAATCCTTCGGCTGACATCGTCTTCTTGGCTAATGATATCGTCTGGTTTGTGGCTACATCAGAGAAGATGAAGACAATCTCCCAAGTTATTAAAGACCACCAAGAGGCAAATAAAGAGTCATGATAGTCTGTATCGCAGAAAAACCCAGCGTGGCAAAAGATATTGCCAAGGTACTTGGTGCTACCCAAGCCCATGATGGCTATATGGAAGGGAATGGGTATCAGGTGACCTGGACGTTTGGACATCTATGTACTCTGAAAGAGCCTAACGACTACACTCCGTCGTGGAAGAGCTGGTCGTTGACACAACTGCCGATGATTCCTCCAAGGTTTGGTATTAAACTAATACCCAATAAGACCTACGAGAAACAATTCAAAATCATTGAAACTCTCTTTAAGAATGCCGATAGCATCATCAACTGTGGTGATGCTGGTCAGGAAGGTGAACTGATACAGCGCTGGGTCATGCAAAAGGCTCAGATAACCTGTCCCGTACAACGTTTATGGATTTCATCTATGACCGAAGAGGCTATTCAAGAAGGCTTTAAGAATCTAAAAGATCAGTCTGACTACCAGTCACTATATGAAGCCGGCCTCTCTCGTGCCATCGGTGATTGGCTCTTGGGAATGAATGCCACTCGTCTCTATACGATAAAGTATGGACAGAATCGTCAGGTGCTGTCCATCGGTCGAGTACAGACCCCGACCCTGGCTCTTATCGTAAAACGTTATTTCGAAATCAAAAACTTTAAATCTGAGGCATATTGGGTGCTGTCGACCATCTATCGCGATACAACATTCACGGCGAAACAGGGCAAATACGATGCGGTGGAAAAAGGACAGAATGACCTTAATTCGGTCTTGGATAAGCCTTTTACAGTCACTGATATCGCTACTAAAAAAGGAACCGAAGCTCCGCCTCGCTTGTACGATTTGACTTCCTTACAGGTCGAATGCAACAAACACTATGGACTGTCGGCAGAAGAGACCCTCAAAGCAATACAGAGTCTCTATGAAAAGAAGTATACTACCTATCCTCGTGTTGATACAACCTATCTGAGCGAGGATATCTATCCAAAATGTCCCGGCATTCTGGTCAATCTGACGAACTATGCGAATCTCACCGCCCCGCTTATGGGTAAGAAACTCCCGAAAAGCAAGAAGGTGTTCGATAGCAGCAAAGTCACCGACCACCATGCCATCATCCCAACAGGGGTGGTGCCTCCGAATTCGTTGCCGTTTGCCGAACAGGTCGTCTACGATGAGGTGTGCCGCCATTTCATTGCTGTCTTCTATCCCGACTGCGTGTTTTCAACGACGACGGTGCTTGGGAAAGTCGATGAGGTGGAATTCAAGACTTCAGGAAAACAAATCCTTGTCCCAGGTTGGCGCGATGTCATCAAACCAGTAAAGACTCCTGACAATGAGAAAAAAGAAGGGGAGGACGAAGAAAAGACTCTGCCTATCTTTGAAAAAGGAGAATCCGGACCTCATCAGCCATCACTCGCGGAGAAATGGACACAGCCTCCCAAACCCTATACCGAAGCTACCCTGTTGAGGGCTATGGAAACAGTAGGTAAA
>X415_White_Rhinoceros__coassemble_306_pt1 | contig 12081 bp, 12 predicted proteins | sample X415_White_Rhinoceros__metabat2_low_PE_005 | metagenome-assembled genome bin X415_White_Rhinoceros
TTCCATTAATAAATTTCGCCCGGAGGGCGTAACAGATTTCCCCTCCGAAGGAGGGTAATATTTCTTCTCCGAAAGGAGAACAAAAAGAAAAATTCTCCGGAGGATAACATAAAAAAAGTCCTCCAGAGGAGGACCTTATTTCTTCTCAAAAGGAGAACAACAATGATGAGATATCAATCAACGATAACCTTCACCGATTGACTGCCATATTCAGAACGGGCGGTGACGATATACAGACCTGAACTGAGACGGTTGACAAAGTCTTCTAACGTGGTGTGGTTGAGACCATTGAAGTGATAGGTGTAGAGTTGACGGCCCATGAAATCATAGATGCTGATTTCAGCCTGATAACCGCTGTTCATCACGAAATGGACATTGCCGCTGGTTGGATTAGGATAAACGCTGATGAGATTGTCGGATGGATTGATGTCCTCGTTGACTGGCAACATGTTGAAACCCAATTCAAAGTTCGGGATACCATAGCCGAATTTGTTGTCGGGATTATCAGCTCTGCTGCCACAAGCACGTACTGCATCACGGATTTCAGCAGCTGTTGCATCAGGGAATGCCTGCCAGAAACAGGTGACAACACCTGCTAACAGTGGACAAGAATAAGAAGTACCACTTCCCTGTGAATAATTGCCATAAGAATCAGTGACATATGTGTTCTGTCCCATTGCCATGACATCAGGCTTGATTCTTCCGTCGTAAGTTGGACCTACTGAACTGAAATAGGCTCTTTGTCCGTTAGCATCGACAGCGCCAATGCTGAGGATATCTTCGGCATCAGCAGGAATACCTAAAGTACACTCTCCACTCCAGCTATCTCCTTCATTACCAGCTGAGTTGAGACAGACCATACCACGACTTGCAGCGATATTGGCACCAATTGACATCGGTGCGGTGTGACCGTCAAAATGTGAGAATGGATGGTTCCATTGTGACATGTCGAAATCAATATAGCCTAATGATGTGCTGCACACGTCAACGCCAAGACTATCAGCATATTCTGCACCGGAAACCCAGTTGTATTCTTCGATGATGTTTTCTTGGTCACCATCTTCAGTGTGAATCAGATAGAAGGATGCTTTATAAGCCGAACCGATATAGGTGTTAGGGTCGTATCCAGCCATGAGACCAAGGCAGTTGCAACCGTGACGGCTTTGACTGTAGACACTTCCGTGAGGGTCCACAAAATCTCTGACACCCAAGAGACGACCTTCTTCTCTCATCAAGTCGAAACAAGGGTGTGTGTCAGCACCAATGAAACCACCATCCAGGACGGCAATCACCATGCCTTCGCCGTGGTAACCACTGTCGTGAAGGAATGTGCCGTTGACTTGATTGATTTGAGTGTAGGCATAGCCCCAGAAGTTACGTGGAGCAGCATCGGTGTTTTCGATGGTCTTCATCTCCTGCTCCATCCATTTTTGCTTGAGTTCCTGAGCCTTAGGGTCGTTGGGACAGTCGCGTACTTCAGCGACAAAAGGCAAGGCTCTGATGGAACTGAGGGTTGTCTGATTATTGGTCATGATTGTGGTGCCGTTGAGCCATTTCGAAGGGTTCAAAATCAGAGCTCCGCAATTGTATACTGCCTCTAGATATTGAGGGTTGACAGGGATGTCGTATTCATCGATGGCGATACCTTGACGAGCACGACGGTCCAGCGCTCTTTGGCTGAGGTATGCCTCGGGATTGTCAATAGAATAAGGTGAGTCGGCCTTGTCGGTAAACTGGACCCAGTATTTGTTTGTTGAGATCTGTGCTTGGACTAATGAGAGCAGTCCGGTGAGACAGATAGTTAAAAACAGCCTTTTCATTGTCTATAGAGTGATATGTTAATGTTCAAAGTTTTGAGGCAGCAAAGATAAAAGTTTTCGGACAATTTTGTAATTTTGCAGCCGATTTTAACGAAATATTTTTAGCGATGCATATCGATATCATAGCCATCTTTCCAGAGATGTTTGAAGGACCTTTCACGGAGTCCATCATCAAGCGCGCAATCAACAAAGGCATTGTGGAGATTGAGCTTCACAATTTGCGCGATTATAGCACCGACAAGCATAAAAAGGTTGACGACTATCCTTTTTCAGCTGGTGCAGGCATGGTGATGATGATTGAACCAGTCGACAACTGCATCACTCACCTCAAGAGTCAACGAAACTATGATGAGGTGATTTATATGAGTCCTGATGGAGAACTCCTTGACCAGCCATTGTGTAATCAGCTGTCACTCAAGGAGAATATCATCATCTTATGCGGTCATTACAAGGGCATTGACGAGCGCATTCGAGAGCATCTCATCACTAAGGAAATCTCCATTGGCAATTATGTCCTTTCGGGCGGTGAGCTCGGTGCGGCAGTCCTGGTGGATAGTCTTGTCCGACTCATTCCTGGGGCTCTAGGTGATGAAACTTCGGCACTCTCCGACTCGTTTCAGGATGGATTAGTCTCCCCTCCTGTATACACTCGACCCAGATCTTACAAAGGATGGGATGTTCCGGAGATACTTTTGTCGGGTAACGACTTGAAAATTAACGAGTGGAAACTTGAGCAAGCATGGCAACGCACGAAGGAACGCAGACCAGAAATGTACGAAATTTTGAAAAAATAACACAATAAAGTAGCACGTAATCAAATAATTCGTATATTTGCACCCGTTTTTGAAGAGAAATATAGTAAAATAAATATATAAAAATGAAGAATGCATTAATTCAATTCGTTGAAGATCAAGTCGTTGTAAAAGATTTTCCGAAGTTTAGAGCAGGTGATACAGTCACCGTAACGTACAAGATTGTTGAAGGTAATAAGGAACGTCTGCAGAAGTTTCAGGGTGTTGTCCTGAAGCGTTCAGGCTGTGGTAAGACCGCTACGTTCACTGTGAGAAAGATCTCCAATAACATCGGTGTTGAAAGATGTTTCCCAATTGCTTCTCCTATGATTGAGAGCATTGAACTGAACAAGGAAGGTGCAGTTCGCAAATCACGCATCTACTACCTCAGAGGTCTCCGCGGTAAGAAAGCTAGAATTAAAGAAGCTAAGCGCAAGGACTAATTCAACGGTTCAGAGAAAAAAGAAGGCGGCTCATTTGAGTCGCCTTTTTTTGTCCTGTAATTTCGTCCTTTATTTAAAAAAACATAAAAAACATCTTGCTTGGATTTATGAGGCTCCGCCTCAGTGTCTAATGATAAGAGACCTTGCCCTGAAAGGGCAACAGCGGTCAGCCCAAGGTAAGGCTGTAGGCCGCCACCTTGGGTACAGTGCCCCAATCATCCTCCCTACACCTTTATTTTACTATCAGTTTAATCTTTAGCTGAGACCTCCCTATTCCGAAACCTTGCCAAAAGCTAACTGCTTCAACAAAACGGATTTCCTCCATATTTCTGGGAATTTCCTTTATATTTCCTGACCCCGCCGAAGGCGGCTATTTCCAGCGCGAAGCGCTAAAGATATTTCCGCGCGAAGCGCATAAGATTTCTTGTCCGAAGGACAAACAAATAATTTCTTGTCCGAAGGACAATTAAAAATTACTCACAACAAGCTGATTTAATAAGAGGCGATTTATTCCTCCGGCAGTTTCTTTCTTCTGAAGATAGAAGCAAGGGTTAAGCCAGAGATGATATGCCAGATACCCCACCATGCGGTGACGAAGAGCATGCCACCATATAGGATGCCTGTCTCAGGATTGTTCCAAATTGCCGGGTCAAAGATAGCTGGATTCAACAAAAGAGTCAAACCAAGACCTGAGTTCTGAATACCTACCTCAATCGTAATGGAACGACGGTCACGTATAGGAAGCTTCATCAATGATGCTCCAAAATACCCAGTGCAGAATGCACATGCATTGTGAATCAAAACTAAGATGAAGATAAAGATGATGTATTGGATAAACATCTGCCAGTTAGGGATGAACATACCCAAGACCATCACCACAAATACCACGATGGAGAAAATGGAGAAAGGCTTCTTAATCTTCTCAGTAAATGCCGGGAAATACTGTGCACACAACATACCCAACACAATCGGGATACCTAATATAATAAATACAGTCTTGAAAATCTCACTGAATGGAATCTCAAGATGAGGAATCGTTAAGGTATGCGTCAAAGCAGCAAACTTCAAATATAAGTTACCCCATGCCCAGAAGTTGAATGGAGTGATGACTGGAGCACAGACCGTAGCTACAGCGGTCATACTCACCGATAACTCAACATTGCCCTTCGAGAACGAACTCATAAAGTTCGAAATATTGCCTCCGGGACAGCTGGCAACGAGTATCATACCCAAAGCAACCATGGGTGTGATGAGATTATTGAAGGCCATAATCAACAAAAATGTCACCAATGGAAGACCAATCCATTGTAATACCACACCCGTCAAAATTGATTTAGGCTTGACGAAGATATTCTTCAGTGTTTCCCACTTGATACCTAATGCTACACCAAACATGATGAGTGCCAATACGATACTCATCACTAATCCTGTCCCACTGCCTAAGGCAAGATGCACATTGTCTAACGATGCTAACTGTTCTTTAATCATATTTCGTACGTATTGTTACAATTTGCAAACGTACTAAAAAAAGTGATAGGTCAAGCAAAAGAATGATTATTTTTGCTGCATGAAACGATGTTTACAACTATTCGCGACATTCTTTAAGATAGGTGCCTTCACTCTTGGCGGAGGCTATGCCATGTTGTCGATGGTTGAAAAGGCCGTCGTGGACCAGAAGAAATGGATTGCGGAAGACGAATTCTGGGATATGATAGCAGTTATCCAGTCCCTGCCAGGAGTCTTTGCTGTGAACACGGCCTTGTATGTCGGTCATAAGGTTGGCGGCAGAAGAGGTGCGATAGCATCGATGTTGGGTGCCATCATCCCATCGATAGTCATCATCTTGTTGTTGGCTACCATCTTTAAAGAATATCGTGATTTGCCTGCAGTGGAACGTGTGTTTAAGGGCATACGTCCCTGTGTGGTTGCACTGATACTCGCACCTTCTTTAAGGATGATTAAAGCGGCAAAAGTAACCTGGAAGACAGCCATCTTCCCTATTGTCACGGTTCTTTTGATTTGTTGGCTAAAGGTCTCCCCTGTCTACGTGATTCTCACTGCGATAGTCGGTTGTCTGATTTACGCCTTTGTTGTTGAACGAAAAATGAAGGCGTCATGATATATCTGCAGCTTCTTTGGGTCTTTGTCAAGATAGGCATCTTGGGGTTTGGCGGTGGTTATGCCATGCTATCTCTTATCCAGCATGAGGTGGTGGATACATATGGATGGATGTCAACAACAGATTTCGCTGATATGGTAGCTATCTCGCAGATGACTCCGGGACCAATCTCCATCAATATGGCTACTTATGTCGGTTATACCACAGGTGGTTTTGCAGGCTCTCTCCTCGCATCTTTTGCGCTCTGTCTGCCATCCATCATCATGGTATATCTGATTATCCGTCTTTTCCTTTCGAAGAAAAACAATTCGTTGATGGACAACACCTTGAAGGCTTTAAAGCCTATCATAGCAGGATTAATCTTTGCTGCCGGCGTCTCCATGATGAATGCGAAGAATTTCGTAGAAATAGGAAAAGGCGAGAACAATATCAGCATCGTGATATGTGTCCTCGCCTTTATAGCTTCTTATTTCTTTAAAGCGAATCCTATACTGTTGATAGTAATCTCAGGAGTTATAGGCTTTTGTGTTTATTAGCGTTACTAGTTATTCTTTTTCTGTAGCGACAAACATGGTGTCAATAAGAGGTTGATACTTCATGATGACACGTCTACGTTTTACCTTGAGGGTTGGAGTCATCATGCCGTTGGCAACGGTCCATTCGTCAGCAGTGTAGACCTGACGCTTGACCTTTTCAGTCTCACCGAGACCGCTATTGAGTTTCACCACTTCCTTGTTCATTGCTTTCAGAACGGCAGGGTCCTTGATGATTTCAGCAGGTGAAGTGAATTCGATACCTTGTTTCTGGCACCATGCCTTAAGATAGTGGAAGTCAGGTACGATAAGAGCACCAGCAAATTTCTGATTCTCACCGACTACGATGACATGCTCAAAGAATGGAGATGCTTCAAACTTTGGCTCAATGACATCAGGATTGATATATTTTCCGCCCGAGGTCTTGAACAGACTCTTGAGACGACCTGTGATGACCAGCTGGCCATATTTTGTGAAGCGACCCATATCACCTGTATGGAACCATCCGTCTTCGTCGATGACTTCCTTCGTGAGTTCAGGGTTTTTATAGTAACCCATCATCACGTTGTGACCGCGACAGATAATTTCGCCTTCTTCAGAAATCTTGACTTCAACGCCAGGGAGAGGAAGACCTACAGTACCGACTTCACGTCCATGAGGAGCTTTGGAACTGACTGCGATGACGGGAGAAGTCTCGGTAAGACCATAGCCTTCGAAAACTGGCATCTTGATGGCTGAGAAGAAACTGGAAAGTTTCTTGGAGATGCTGGCAGCACCCGACACGATGATATCGAAGTTTTCAGCGCCAATATTTGCACGTATCTTGCTGTAAACCATCTTGTCAGCAAAATTCAAACGTACATTGTACCACCATTTGCGGTGTTTAGGATTTACGCGATAATGTTCAGCTAAACGAAGAGCCCAGTAGAATATGGTCTTTGACATTCCTTTCAGCTTCTTGCCGGATGCATAGATGCTGTCGTAGAAACGTTCCAAAACACGAGGAACAGCGCACATCATCGTAGGATGAATCTCACGCATGTTATCGGCAATCGTAGCTAAGCTTTCTGCATAGTAGATGGACATACCTAAATATTGATACATGTAAATCAGAGCACGTTCATAGGCGTGACAGACAGGAAGGAAGCTGAAAGCTGTCTTTGAATTGGGTGAAGGTATGTCGCAGAAATTCTTGAACTGATTCATCAGGTTATGGTTCGAGAGCATGACACCCTTAGGCGTACCGGTTGTTCCTGATGTATAGATAATGGTTGCGCAGTCGTATTCATCAACCGACTGTTTACGGCGTTCCAGCTCTTCTTGGTGTGGATGGGCCTCGCCTAATTCCAACAGTTGGTCAAAATATGGATAAACCTCACGGTCAATCATCGTGTAGATTAACTTGAGCTGCGGAGCATCTGGCAAGATATTGGTGACTTTATTCATCACTGCCAATCCGTCGATGATGACCATCTTCGCCTCACAGTTAGAGAGGATGAAACGATAGTCTTCTTCGCTGATGGTAGGATAAATCGGTACACCGATTGCGGCTACCTGGTTGATAGCCATATCAATCATATTCCATTCAGGACGATTGGTGAGGATTAACGCCACCTTATCGCCTTTTTCTATTCCCAACTCTATGAAAGCATAGCTTAGTTTGTTGACTAAATCTATATACTCTTGTATACTATACTTCCTCCACTCCCCATTTTTCTTACCGGCAAGTGCTACTTGCTGGTCTGGATACTTCTCTATATAATTATCGAGAAGGTCGAAAATACGTTTTACTTCCATTTCAAAAAAATAGCTCGTTTACGAAAAATGAATCTGCAAAGATAAAAAACGATTGGACACTAAACAAGAAAAAATGTCAAAACGGAAAATTTAACATTCCGAATCGAATATTTTCTCGATGAGTGTCCATTTCTCATCGGATTTGGCATTTGGGTCACATCCTTGATATTGTGCGACATAAGCTTCCCACTCTGCTTGTCGAGGCAGGGTGGCAAGTCGTGCCATATCGCGTTCCCAGTCGAAGTCATCGACCGTGTCGCAAATCATGAACAGCTGTCGTCCTGTCCGATAGATTTCCATTGACAGGATTCCGACTTGATGTTGTCCTTCTATAATTTCGGGCCACACATGTTGGTGAACCTCAACATATTTCTTTATTAGTTCCTCGTCGTCGACGAGGGTAAGTGTTTGACAATAGCGACGCATTATAAAAGTTCTGAGTTCTGAGTTAGAAGTTCTGAGTTTTTTAGTTTTTAGACAAAAACAGGAAAACATCAACCGAATTTTCCCGTCTAACTTACTAATAGTATATTCTTAACCATGTTTATTGGAGTCAGAAAACTATCAACTATGTTTCTAAATCTCTTCTCCAGCATAGGTAATCTTTTTTCCGAAGACGGTAGCCAGGATGATTTTGATATCAGTCCGAAAAGAATAATTGCGATAGTAATAACAATTAAGGCGGACTTTATCTGGGAAGAGCACTTTATCGTTGTATTCTACTGCAATATCCAAGGCGTGACGGGTGTCGCCTTGAGCCTGTTGCTGGGCGACATATTCTGCAATCATCTCTTCTTCGTCACGATATTTTAAGGTAGCTGGACCGGTAATGCCGGGACGAAGTCTCAGCATGTCACGATTGTCTCCTTGTAACATATCGGCATAGCCTGGCACATCGGGACGCGGTCCCACGAAGCTCATCTTGCCAATGAAGACATCCCAAAGCTGAGGCAATTCGTCGAGATGATAGCGACGAAGTCGTGTCCCCAGCGGCGTGATGGGTGCTTCATCCATAAGGGTAACCGACGAGTTATAGGAGTCGTCGGCCATCGTACGGAATTTATGGCAGGTGAACAACTTACCATTCTTCCCTACCCTTTTTTGTCGGAATATCACGGGACCGTCAGGCATCTTGACCTTGATTAAGATAGCGATGACCAACATCACGGGCCAGATAATCAAGAGACCAATGAGGGAGACGATTCTATCGAATAAATATTTCAACATAAAATATCTTATCTTCTAATAGTCAAAAGTATAGCTTCATTATGCTTGTCATGGAAATCCTGTGCATCGTCAACCACGAGAGCAAGATAACCTCCACCACCTGCGCCAGGCATCTTCCAGGCCAACACTCCATCCATGATTGAATAACGGTCGATATATCCTTGTACACAACCTTGAATCATGGCAGGGAACATAGCCACTTGTGCTTTGAAGGAATCACGGTATCCTTGGGCAAACTGGGTGAGATTTCTTTGCATGATGCCTTCCCAACATACGTCGGCTGCATTTGCTAAAGTCTTGACTTTCGTTTCATTGATATCTTTTCCTTCCACTACAGAGCAGCCTGGACAACGTGGTTCCATGGGAATCATACATAGATGTTGTTCCAACCAAGAAAGGATTTCTTCGTCGTGGCAGCTTTCGATTTTGATGGGCCAGTAGAGTTTGTCGTAATAATGTCGTACCAGTCCTGGCATACAGATTCCTATGGAGTCTTGAGCGCCGCTGATGACGCCATCGGAGCGTTCCGGGTCGTTTTCGAAACAGAAGACGAGTTTTGAGAGAACCTCTGGGTCCATGTCGGGGAGTTTCATCGGCCATATCTTCTTTATCATATTACGTGTGGAGGTCGACAAGCCGCAGCGTTCACGTACCTCGAAGGTAGGTTCGAGGGAGATGGTGAGGGCCCATCCGGGGGCGAAGCAGTTGACATAAGGCTGGTCAATCCATGTCCCGGCAAGGTCGAGACGTGTAGGAAGTTGGCAGAGGTCTCGTTTTAGTGATGTGGAGCTGCGGGCTTCGAGACCTTCGGATGGTGTACGTTGGAGCACGACATATTGAATGCCGCGTTCTTCACAGAATTGCCGTTTAGTTTCGCTGGCACCGTCTTCGTTGACGACGAAGATATCGGGTTTGATGCGGTCGACTGTCCCGATAAAGTCCATCACGCCATCGCCATCGTTGATGAAGGCGTCTTTGACATAGCGTATAGCTTTCACCATGAAGAGGCGTTCTTGTTCCGGGTAAAGGGTCTTATGGTTTTTATAGTGTAGTATGGTGTTGTCGGAACCGATACCAACATAGAGGTCACCGAATTGAGCTGCTTGTCGGAAGAACTCAACGTGACCGCTATGTAGCAGGTCGTAACACCCTGAAACAAATACTTTTTTACTCATCTTTCAGCTCTGATTGGATTTTCGAGAAAGTCTTTATAGGCAAGTCGGATACCGTCTTCGAGTTCGGTCTTATAGGTCCAGCCCAAGTTGGTTGCTTTTGACACATCGAGGAGTTTGCGAGGGGTGCCGTTTGGACGAGAGGTATCCCATTTGATTTCTCCTTCATAGCCGATTATCTTAGCTGTCATCTCGGTGAGTTCTTTGATGGTCAGTTCTTTACCTGTTCCAGCATTGACGGTTTCGTTACCAGAGTAGTTGTTCATCAAGAAGACGCAGAGGTTGGCGAGGTCATCGACATAGAGGAACTCTCTCAAAGGAGAGCCATCGCCCCAGCAGGTGACTTCTTTGAGCCCGTTGACCTTGGCTTCATGGAAGCGGCGGATGAGTGCGGGCAGCACGTGGCTATGTTCAGGATGGTAGTTGTCGTTTGGACCATAGAGGTTAGTGGGCATGACGCTGATATAGTCGGTACCGTATTGACGGTTGAGGAACTCGCAGTATTTCAGTCCGCTGATTTTGGCAAGGGCGTAGGCTTCGTTGGTCTTTTCGAGTTCGGATGTCAGCAGGCAGGATTCTGGCATAGGTTGAGGGGCCATACGGGGATAGATACAGGAAGAGCCGAGGAATTCGAGTTTCTTGCATCCGTTTTTCCATGCGCTATGGATGACGTTCATCTCAAGAATCATGTTGTCGTACATAAAGTCGGCGAGGGCATTTTGGTTGGCGACGATACCTCCGACTTTAGCGGCGGCGAGGAACACATATTCGGGTTTCTCGGCGGCGAAGAAGGCTTCGACTTGGTCTTGTCTACAAAGGTCGAGTTCTTTATGAGTTCGAGTTATGATATTGGTATATCCTTGTCGTTGCAGTTCACGAACAATGGCCGACCCGACCATTCCTCTATGTCCCGCAACAAAAATCTTACTATTTTTTTCCATAGAAATAATAATTGTTCTCCTTCGGAGAGAAATACCGCCCTCCTTCGGAGGGGAAATCTTTTAGCCCTTCGGGCTGAAATTCATTAATGGAAATCTATTTGCCCGCAGGGCAACCCATCTATCCTTTAAAATGAATGCGAACTATCTTGGAATTGGGAAGACGATGATACCACTCGGAATATATACCATCTGGTGAAAAATTTATGAGCATTCCATATTCAGAATGAGTGAGATTAAGATAGTTGAATAATTGTCTGCGATGTTCATCCGTAATACATTTGACGGTTTTTAACTCAATGATAATATTTTCATTTACCACTAAGTCCATTCGATAAGATGAATCAAGCACAACATCTTTCCAATAAATGGGTAGTTGTTTTTGTCTTTCAACTTTAAAATTATTCATCAATAGAAGAAATTCCATGGCAGCCTCATAGGCAGATTCTAATAATCCATAATGGTATTCGTTGTATACCTCCATGGCAATTCCTGTTATGTCATAATAATCTTGATATTTCTTCTTCCTTACTTCGTAATTATTCATGAAATCAATAATTAAAAAATCTACAATAAATTTATTGAAAAACTTTAATATTGATTCATTTATATCTCATTAATTTGTAATCTATTATAAAGATTTCAGCGCGAAGCGCCTAATATTTCCGCGCGAAGCGCGTAGAGTATTTCAGCGCGAAGCGCTATAGATTTCTTGCCCGTAGGGCAACCCTACAAAACGAAAAATCGCGTCTGCGATTTTTCTCTCCAATTCATAGGCGATTTTATTCCATATGAGCTTTGAGGTAGAGTTTTTTGACGAAATGCATGTCGTGTTCGACCATGATGCGGACTAGGTCTTCGAAGCTCGTCTTGCGAGGATTCCAGCCTAAGACAGTCTTGGCTTTGGTAGGGTCACCGAGAAGCTGTTCAACTTCAGCGGGACGGAAGAATCGCGGGTCTACTTCAACGAGGGTCTTTCCTGTTTCGGTATCGATGCCTTTTTCGTCGACGCCTTCGCCTTCCCAGCGGAGGTTGATGCCAACATGTTTGAAAGCTAAGGTGCAGAACTCACGAACCGTATGATATTCGCCTGTGGCGATGACAAAGTCTTCAGGCTTTTCCTGTTGCATGATGAGCCACATGCACTCCACGTAATCTTTGGCATAACCCCAGTCACGGAGTGCGTTGAGGTTGCCGAGATAGAGTTTATCTTGATAGCCTTGTTTGATGCGGGCGGCAGC